>Ga0114900_1000214_pt1 | contig 49843 bp, 60 predicted proteins | sample MalvireepMed_231_FD_89685 | JGI IMG/M metagenome (GOLD analysis project Ga0114900, IMG submission 89685) | Marine viral communities from the Global Malaspina Expedition - Malaspina viral metaG DeepMed_231 | ecosystem: Environmental > Aquatic > Marine > Oceanic | place: Mediterranean Sea...
GGGCGGGCGGGAGGGGCTTGTTGAAGGGGTGGAAGACGAAGGTCTCCAGAAAGCGGCCGGTCAGGTCCAGTCCCGCCTTCACATCCCCTTCGCGCAGCCCCGCCTGCGCCCCCAGCATGAAGGGCGGCAGGGGCAGCAGCTTGTCCGCATAGGGCGCGCCCGCCTCGCGGCTGACCGCCCGGCCGGTGCGGGGGCTGACCCACACCAGGTCGTCAGCCGAGCCGGTGGAGGCGCATTTGGACAGGTCCAGGCCGAAGCCCAGCTCCTCCAGCAGCCCGGCCTCAAAGCGCACGAACACCGCGGGCCAGATGTCGGGAAAGGCGAAGGACGCCATCAGGGCATCGAAGGCCAGGAACGCCCCGGGGTGCGGCTCGCGCTCGGGCAGCGACCCCTGCGCCACCGCCGCCGCCGCGTTCAGCCCGGTCAGGGCCAGCGGATCGTCGAACAGGGCGGCCGGCCCCTCGCCCACCGGCTCCAGCTTCGCCGAGCCCAGATGTTCCGAGGTCCGCGCCCGATAGTCCGCCACCACCCGCGCGCCCGGCTGCAGGAACGGCTTCATGCGCCGCGACGCCCCGCCTGCAACATAGGCCGCATGGCGCCCGTGCAGTTCGGTCAGCAGCTCGACCACCACGCCGGTGTCCCCGTGCGCGCGCGCCGACAGCACAAAGGCGTCGTCCTGGAATTCCATCAGCAGTTCTCTCTGGCCCGGGGCATCCGACACCCATACCGCCCGGGCCGCCCCCTCCACCACCCGGGATCGGCTCAGCCCGGCTGGAAGATCAGGGCCACGCCGTTGTTGCAGTAGCGCTTGCCCGTCGGCCGGGGCCCGTCGTTGAACACATGGCCCTGATGCCCCAGGCAGCGGGCGCAGTGGTATTCGGTGCGCGGGATGCCGATCAGGCGGTCGGTCTTGAAGCCCACATTGTCCCGCATGACGTCGTAGAAGCTGGGCCAGCCGGTGCCCGAATCGTACTTCCAGCGCGACCGGAACAGGGGCAGTTCGCAGCCCCGGCAGGCGTAGACCCCCTGCCGCCGCTCGTCGTCCAACGGGCTGCTGTAGGGCTGCTCCGTGCCCTCCTGACGCAACACACGATAGGCCGCGGCGGGCAGACGTCGCCGCCACCGGGCCTCGCTCAGGTCGCGGAACGGCGAGTCCGCGAAGCGCGCCTCGGACGGGTCGGCGACGGCCGGTCCCGAACAGGCGCTCAGGGCCAGGGCCCCGGCTCCGGTCAGCAGCGTGCGGCGATGAAGGATCGTGCTCATGCCCCAGATACGGCAGGCGCGCCCGGTCGGTTGCAAGCCTCAGGTCAGGCCCAGACCCTCATCCAGCCCCAGCATCAGGTTGAGGTTCTGCACTGCGGCCCCTGAGGCGCCCTTGCCCAGATTGTCCAGCAGGGCCACCAGCCGCGCCTGTGCGCCGCTCCGGTCGCCGAACACATGCAGACGCAGGCCGTTGGTGCCGTTCAGGCCCTCGGGTTCGATCCCCGTCATGGCCTCGGTGGTCTCAAGGTCCGCCACCTCCACGAACCGGGCCCCGGCGTAGGCCTCCACCAGCGCCCCGTGCAGGCGCTCGATGGACGGCGTCTCCGGCAGGGCCGACAGGTGCAGCGGAACCTCCACCAGCATGCCCTGGCGATAGTTCCCCACCGCCGGCGCGAACAGCACCGGCCGGGAGAGCCCCGCATGCCGCGTCATCTCCGGCACATGCTTGTGCTGCAACGTCAGCCCATAGGCCCGGTGGGCGGTCGAGGCGCCCTCGGCCTCGAACTCGGCGATCATCGCCTTGCCCCCGCCGGAATAGCCGCTGACCGCATTGACGCTGACCGGGTAATCCGCCGGGACCAGCCCGGCCCTCACCAGCGGCCGCATCAGGGCGATGAAGCCGGTGGGATAGCAGCCGGGGTTCGACACCCGCGTGGATCCCGCCACCGCCGCCCGCTGGCCCGCGTCCATCTCGGGAAAGCCGTAGGTCCAGCCGGGCGCGACCCGGTGGGCCGTGGAGGCGTCGATCACCTTCACCCGAGGGTTCTCGATCATCGCCACCGCGTCCCGCGCCGCATCGTCGGGCAGGCACAGGATCACGGCGTCCGCCCCGTTCAGCGCCTCGCGCCGCGCGTTCACATCCCGCCGCCGCTCGCCCAGCAGCAGCAGCTCAAGATCAGAGCGCGCCTCCAGCCGCTCCCGGATCTCCAGCCCCGTGGTCCCGGCCTCGCCGTCGATGAAGATGGTGTGGGTCATGATATTTCAGTTGAGAGGGAGAACTCTCGTCACTTTCGTATGTCGGGAAAAATGTCTGCTGGGTGCCCGGTCATCCTCAAATGTTCCGGTAGCCCGACCCGTTTGCTGTGGTTGCGCAGCTGGGTTCAAATTCCACTGAAGCACCTCAACGACTTCAGCTTCGCTCCAATCCTCTCCATCGCTAGCTGGCCTGTCCATGAAGACGAGAGTAGTTTCGACCTCAGTGACAACGAGGTTTCTTGTATTATTTCGGACAGTTACCACGAGAACGTCTTCTGTTCGACGGTAACGGGGCTGATCAAAACGAAGCGTAGAGCCCGGAGTGAGCTGTTCCAATTCCGCCCGAGTAGGCACTCTTTCAAAATGCCGCTGACAGATGTCCGCCGCTATGTCTCGGCTAGCGACATCTCCCCCGGTCCGAGCGTTCCTGAGAATGCACTCATCGTAAGTTCGGCCGAAGACCTCGCGATCAGATGATCCACACCCAAGCAAGGCTAGAAGGACAGCATAACAAAGGACGTTTCTCACAACTTCCCCCTCGCGATTACCGGAAAGAAAAGGGCGCCCCGGGTCTCCCCGAAGCGCCCTTGTAATCCCACTCGCCGGTCGCGAGTTAGCGCTTCGAGAACTGGAAGCTGCGGCGGGCCTTGGCGCGGCCGTACTTCTTGCGCTCGACCACGCGGCTGTCGCGGGTCAGCAGGCCGTGGGGCTTCAGCACCTTGCGCAGGTCGGGCTCGTAGTAGGTCAGAGCCTTGGAGATGGCGTGGCGGATGGCGCCGGCCTGGCCGGACAGGCCCGAGCCCTCGACCGTGGCGATCACGTCGAACTGGCCTTCACGGTCGGTCAGCTGCATGGGCTGGACGATCATCATGCGCAGCACGGGGCGGGCGAAATACACTTCCTGCTCGCGGCCGTTGATGGTGATCTTGCCCGAGCCGGGCTTGATCCACACGCGGGCGATGGCGTTCTTGCGCTTGCCGGTGGCGTAGGCGCGGCCCTGGGCGTCGATCTGGGGCTCGCGGATGATGGCTTCTTCCGCGGCGGTTCCCATGCCCTTCAGGGCGTCGAAGCCGGTGGCGGCCGTCGTTTCGTTGGTCACGTCGGTCATTACTGGCTCCGGGTGTTCTTGGGCGAGGCCGACTTGAAGTCGATCGTCGCGGGCGACTGGGCCTGATGGGTGTGCTCGGCGCCGGCGAACAGGCGAAGGTGCGTCATCTGCTTGCGGGCCAGGGGGCTTTCCTTGGGCAGCATGCGCTCGACGGCCTTTTCCAGCACGCGCTCGGGGAAGCGTCCGCCCAGGACCTTTTCAGGGGTCGTGGACTTGATGCCGCCGGGGTGGCCGGTGTGGCGGTAGTAGACCTTGTCGGTCGACTTCTTGCCGGTGAACACCACCTTGTCGACGTTGGTCACGACGACATAGTCGCCGCAGTCAACGTGCGGGGTGTAGTCCGGGCGGTGCTTGCCGCGCAGGCGGTTGGCGATGAAGGTCGCGAGACGGCCCACAACGACGCCCTCGGCGTCGATATGGATCCACTTCTTCTCGACCTCGGCCGGCTTCAGGGAAGCCGTGGTGGTCTTCAACATGATCAGGTGTCCTGAGGCGAAATCGGGTCGCGGACGCAGATCGTGGGACCGACGCCGCGCGGAAGCGGGGTCAATAGAGGGGGCGGTGGCGTTCGTCAACGGCGTTATTCGACGCCAAAACAGCCCAACGCACTGTATTAAGTGACTTTTTCAAATACGGTATTAAAATACCCAGCTGTATCAGCCAAACATTCGCGGCTGGGACCGCCGCACCAGCCACAGATTGACCGTCGCGGCGCCCAGAACCACGGCCGCGCCCGCCTGATGCAGCACGCCCAGCGACAGCGGCACGGCGTGCATCAGGGTGGCGATCCCCAGCACCGCCTGGGCCCACACCAGCGCCAGCACCACCCAGGCCGAGGCCCCGGCGCCCTGCGCCAGCTTCGCGCGGATCACCTGCACCGCATAGACCGTGGTCAGCGCCAGCAGCCCGTAGGCCATGATCCGGTGATTGAACTGGACCAGCGCCTGATCGTGCAGGAAGGCCAGCGCCCCCTGCCCCCAGTTCACCGGCGCGATGACCATGCCGTTCATCAGCGGCCAGTCCGTATAGACCATGCCCGCCTTGGAGCCCGCCACCAGCCCGCCCAGCAGGCTCTGGAGGAACACGACGCCCAGCACGGCGGCCGCGAACCGGCTCCACCCGGCGGGCGAGCGCGTGCGGTCCTCGCCGAACCAGGCCTCCAGCCCGGTCCAGATCAGGCCAATGAAGATGAGGAAGGCCAGACCCAGGTGAACCGTCAGGCGCTCGGGCGCCACGTCCACCCGCTCGCTCAGCCCGGAGGACACCATCCACCAGCCGATCAGACCCTGCAGCCCGCCCAGCCCCAGCAGCACCACGCAGCGCAGCACAAGCCGGCCGGGGACCATCTTCAGGGCCAGGAACACCAGGAACGGCAGGGCGAACGCCACGCCGATCAGGCGCCCCAGCTGGCGATGGATCCACTCCCACCAGAAGATGCCCTTGAACTCGCCGAGGGTCATGCCGGCGTTGACCTGCTGGTACTGGGGGATCTCCCGGTAGAGCGCGAAGGCCGCGTTCCAGTCCGCCTCGTTCATCGGCGGGACCGCGCCCATGATGGGGTTCCACTCGGTGATGGACAGCCCGGAGCCCGTCAGCCGGGTGATCCCGCCCACGACGACCATGGCGAACACCAGGGCGGCCACGAGGAACAGCCAGATCGCCACCGGACGCGAGCGATCCCATGCGGAAAAACGGTTCATTGGACAGCCGTCGTTCACTAAAAGGGCCAAAGATCGGACCGGGCGGCCCGATGTTTCCCCTATGCCCACGGAATGGCGTAAGGACCAGTCGCAAATCGGCGCAGCGACATGCGGTCGCTTCCGGCGGTCGCCGCAATCACGGAGCGAGACGTGCAGTATCTGGACATCATCCTGGCCGTCGCGGGCGCCCTGGCCCTGGGCTGGGTCGCGGACCTTTTGACCGGCGGACGCGGCATCGCCCGCACCCTGCTGGCGTCCGTGACGGGCGCGGCCTGCGGCTGGTTCCTTGCGGTCCGGGTGTTCGGCGCCCACGCCATGGGCGACGTCCGCTGGGTCATCTGGGCCATGGCCGGATCGGTGATCGTGCTGCTGGTCTATTTCCTGACCCGCAACAAGCGATGAGCCCCATGCCCGGACGCACCCGCCGCATCATCGCCGCCATCGCCACCCTGGCGTTCCTGGCCTTCTACATCTGGCTGGCGACGGTGGTGGCCGACGCCCTGCCGGACAGCTTCTGGATGGACCTGATCTTCTATCCGGTGGCCGGCACCCTGTGGGGCGTGCCCCTGATCCCGCTTCTGAAATGGGCCCAGCGGGGCTAGCAATCGCGGGGCCGCTCGAAAGCGGCCCCGGATCGATCCATTTCATTTTCAGGAAATGGTCGGAGCGACAGGATTCGAACCTGCGACCCCTTGACCCCCAGTCAAGTGCGCTACCAGGCTGCGCCACGCTCCGAAGGCGCTCCCTATAGACGGGCGACCGCGTGCCCGCAAACCCTAATCGAGAAGAATTCCGTCAGCGCCCCAGCGCCCGGTCCAGACGGGCCCGCGCGGCCTCCAGATCCGCCAGGACGGCGCGCAGGCGGGCGGTGTCACGCCCGGCCGCAGGCGACGATTCTGCGCGGTCCGATTCGGTGAGCGGGCTGAACGCGGCGTCGACGTCGCTGAAGCCCGCGATCGCCTTGAGGCCCTGATCCTTGTGGAGGCGCTCGACGCCCTTGAGGGTCAATCCCTGCTCATGCAGCAGGCGCCGGACGCCCTTCAGCACCGCGATGTCGTTGGGGCGATAGAACCGGCGTCCGCCGGCGCGCTTGAGAGGGGCCACAAAGGCGAACTTCGTCTCCCAGAACCGCAGGACGTGCTGCGGAACCCCGATCTCTTCGGCCGCTTCCGATATGGTGCGGAAGGCGTTGGGGCCCTTGGTCATGGTCACTCGACGGCTGCGCCGTCCACCTTGGTCTTCATGATCTGCGAAGCGCGGAAGCTGATGACCCGGCGCGGGGTGATGGTGGCCGGCTCGCCGGTCTTGGGATTGCGGCCCATGCGGGCGCGCTTCTCACGGACCTGAAACACGCCGAAGCCGGACAGCTTCACTGTCTCGCCCTGCTCCAGCGAATCCACGATCAGATCGAGCGTGCGCTCGACCAGGTTGGAGCACTCCTGTCGCGACAGGCCGAGTTCTTCATGAACCGCCTCGCAAAGATCGGCGCGCGTCACCGTTTCGGCCATCGGTCGCTCCCCTCCATCAAGCTCCGGGTGGTTCGCCATCTGACGACAATATGCCCCGAAGTCAAAGCGCAACCGGCTGATTTACATCCTTAACGCCACCGCCCCCCAGGTCAGCCCCCCGCCCATGGCCTCCATCAGCACCAGGTCGCCGGGCTTGATGCGGCCGTCCTTGACCGCCGTGTCCAGCGCCAGCGGGATCGAGGCGGCCGAAGTGTTGGCGTGGTCGGCCACGGTCAGGATGACCTTGTTCTCGTCCAGCCCCAGGCGGTCGCCGACTCCCTTGATGATGCGCTGGTTGGCCTGGTGGGGCACGAACCAGTCCACGTCGGCGACCTCGATGTTGGCGGCCTTGCACGCGGCGGTCACCGCCTCGGCGATGTTGACCACCGCGTGGCGGAACACCTGATTCCCGGCCATGCGCAGGTGACCGACCGTGCCTGTTGAGGCCGGGCCGCCGTCCACATACAGCAGGTCCGTCTTGTTGCCGTCGCAGCGCAGGGCGAAGCCCAGCACGCCCCGGTCGGCGGGCGTCCCCTGCCCTTCGACGGGCTCCAGCACCACCGCGCCGGCGCCGTCGCCGAACAGCACGCAGGTGGACCGGTCGGTCCAGTCCATCAGGCGGGTCATCTCCTCGGCGCCGATGACCAGGGCGCACCGGGCCAGCCCCCGCGCCACAAAGCCGTCGGCCACGCTCAGTGCATAGACAAAGCCCGAGCACACCGCTTGCACGTCGAAGGCGTTGCACACCGGCGCGCCCAGCTTGCGCTGGACGATGGAGGCCACCGACGGGAAGGTCATGTCCGGGGTGGTGGTGGCCACCACGATCAGATCAATGTCCGCCGCCGTGCGCCCCGCCGCCTCCAGCGCGCGCAGGGCGGCCTGGACCGCCAGGTCGCTGGTGGGCTGGTCGTCGGCCGCTTTGTGCCGCTGGCGGATGCCGGTGCGCTCGACAATCCACTCGTCCGTGGTGTCGACGAATTTGGACAGGTCGTCATTGGTGACGATGTTGTCCGGAAGATAGGAACCCACGCCGGTCACGGCGCTGCGCAAAACGCTCACGAAACAGTCTCCACCGGTTCTGCCGGGGTGCTGTGCAGCACCGCGTCCAGCCGTTTCAGATTGGCCCCCACCTTGGCGGTGTAGTCGCTGCGCGCCAGGTCGACGGTCACGCGGATGGCGTTGCCATAGCCCTTGGCGTCAGCCCCGCCGTGGCTCTTCACGACGATGCCGTTCAGCCCCAGCAGCGGCCCGCCGTTGATGGCGCCCGGATCGATGCGCGCGCGCATCTGCTTCAGCGCCGGCAGGGCCAGCAAGGCGCCCGCCCTGGCCTGCAGGCTGGATGTCAGGGCGTCGCGCATGATCTGTGAGATGAACCGCGCCGTGCCTTCCGCGGTCTTGAGGGCGATATTGCCGGTGAAGCCGTCGGTGACCACCACATCGACGGTCCCCTTGGCGATGTCGTCGCCCTCCACGAAGCCGTGGTAGTTCAGACCGAACGGGTTGTCCCTCAGGATGGCCGCGGCCTCCCGCACCTCCTCATGGCCCTTCATGTCCTCGGACCCCACGTTCAGGATGCCGATGGAGGGGTTGGTCGAGCCGTGAACCGCCGCATGAAACGCCTCGCCCATGATGGCGAAGTCCACCAGCTGCTCGGCGTCGGAGGTGATGTTGGCGCCCACGTCCAGAACCGCGGTGATGCCGGTCAGGGTGGGCCAGCTGGCCACAATGGCGGGGCGCTCGAGCCCCTTGGCCGACATGCGTAACAGCAGCTTGGAGATGGCCATCAGGGCGCCGGTGTTCCCGGCGGACACCGCAGCCGCCGCCTCGCCCTCCTTCACCGCCTCGATGGCGTTCCACATGGACGACCCCTTGCCCCGGCGCATGGCCTGGGCGGGCTTTTCGTCCATGGCGATGACCTTGTCCGTCGCCCGGATCTCGCAGACATCGCCGACGCCCGCCTTCTTGATCTCGGCGGCGAGGGCTTTCTCGTCGCCGTGGAGCAGGAAGCGAACGCCCTCGCCGCCGTGGCGCTTCAGGTATTCGCGGACGCCGCCCACGGTCACGGGCGGTCCATGGTCGCCGCCCATGCCGTCAAGCGAGATGATGATTGATGACGCCAAGTTGGATGTCGCTCCGTGCGCTCGCCCTGCCCGGCGGCGCTTCCTGTTTCGAGGCGCGCCACGATAGCGGCCTCGGTCGATGATGGAAACCGCCTGACGTAGGGTCAGGTCTTGCCCGGCTCCGACGGCTTCAGCTTCTTCAGCACGGCGAAGGGCGATTCCTCCGCCGGCTGTTTCGGGGGCTCGAACACCGCGCCCGGCTTGCGGGGAAACGGGTCCAGCGCCAACGCCAGCTGCTCCACCGCATAGACGCCCAGGTCGATCATCCCGTCCTCGACCACATCCGGTCCGTCATCTTCGGGATCCACATCCACCTCGAGCGACGCCCGCGGGTCGGCCTCGACCATGTCGATGGCGAACGATTCGTCGATGTCGGCAGGCAGCGGCTCCAGCGTCAGGCCGCAACGCTGCACCGCATGGGCCGTGACCTGCCCCGACAGGGTCCAGCCCGTATCCGCAGGCTTCACGGTCAGGCGCGCCTTGAACATCGGCAGTTCGATCAGGTCCAGGGTCCGGGCGATGCGCGCGCGGGCGGCCTCGTCCGGCTCAAGGTCGCGGGTGACTCCGGCCCCGATCTGGTTCAGGCGAAGGGTCTCGCTGAAGGGTGGCGGCGGGAGGCTCATGCGGCCGCCAGGGTCAGATCGGCCCATGCGGGGGACGTCATCACGCCCTCGAACGGCTGCGCGGCCAGGGCCGTCCGCGTCCGCATGGCGTAGTCGGCCATGACGCGCATGTCCGGCGTCGCAGCCTCGGCCTCCAAGATGTTGCGGCTCAGGGCCGTCGCCAGCGTGTCCGCGTCCCCGGCCAGGATCGCCTTTTCATAGGCGCTCATGCGGCCGTACATGGCTTCCCCCAGACGGCGCATCTTCTTGCCAACCGCCACATCGCCGACGCCCAGCTCGCGAAGCGTGTTGTCCAGGGCCGAAACATAGGTGTCGAAGAGGTCCTGAGCCGTATCCGCGCCCTTCTGGCCCTCTTCCCTCAGCCGCAGCAGCACCAGCAGCACATGCAGGGTGTAGAGCTCGAACCGCGAGTCGATGCGGTCGGGCACGCCGAGGTCCGTGTAGAACACCGGACTCCGCGCCTGGGCGGCGCAGGCCGCGTACAGCTGTTCAGCTGCTTGCCTCGACGGCCTGGATTTAAACAAATTCCGCAGCAACTCTTGGCCCCTTGTCCGGTCTCGGCGTTGAACTAATGCTCCGGGAACGCTAGGTCAAAGCCGTCGATCCATTCGAGGTCCGTTTCCATGTCCCGATTCACTCCCGTTCTGCTCGCGGCGGCCCTTGCCGCAGGCGCTGCGGCCTGTGCGCCGCAGGTCGGCCGTCACGGCTTCCAGATGATCGACATCGCCCCCAACGAGATCGAGGCGGGCGTGGACACACGCGAGACGGTGCTGGCCAAGCTGGGCTCGCCGTCCACCCGCTCCACCTTCGAAGGCGAGAGCATCTGGTACTACATCAGCCAGACCACCGAGCGGTACACATACAACCCGACCCAGGTGGCGGGCCGCAGCATCACCGAAATCACCTTCGCCGACGGCAGTGACCAGGTTCAGGGCGTGCGCCTGATCGGCCTGGAAGACGGCCGCCAGATCGCCATGAACGACCGCGAGACCCCGACGCGGGGCCGCGAGCTCAGCGTGCTGGAACAGCTGCTGGGCAACGTTGGCCGTGGCCAGCTGCCGCGCACCGAGGAAGACGATCCCGGCCGCCGCCGCCCGGACTGATCGCTTCCGGCCCGAAAAGAATCAAGCCCCGGAGCCTTGGCTCCGGGGCTTGATTCTGGCCGGTCCCCGGGCGGCGCGAACCGCCCGGGTCATAAGCCTCAGCCGATGTTTCCGCTCGCCAGCACCGCCAGCAGCAGAAGCGCCACGATGTTGGTGATCTTGATCATCGGATTCACCGCCGGTCCGGCCGTGTCCTTGTAGGGATCGCCCACGGTGTCCCCGGTGACGGCGGCCTTGTGCGCCTCCGACCCCTTGCCGTGCAGGACGCCGTCGGGGCCGGTGTAGCCTTCCTCGATCAGCTTCTTGGCGTTGTCCCAGGCGCCGCCGCCCGAGGTCATCGAGATGGCCACGAACAGGCCGGTCACGATCACCCCCATCAGCATGGCGCCCACCGCGGCGAAGGCGTCGGCCTTGTCCGGCTGGATCAGCATGATGGCGACGAACAGCACGATCGGCGACAGCACCGGCAGCAGCGACGGAACGATCATCTCCTTGATCGCCGCCTTGGTGAGGATGTCGACGGCCCGGCCGTACTCCGGCTTGACCTGGTAGGTCATGATGCCGGGGTTCTCGCGGAACTGACGGCGCACCTCGGTCACCACGGCCTCGGCCGCGCGCCCCACCGCCATCATGGACATGCCGCCGAACAGGAAGGGCAGCAGCCCCCCGAACAGCAGGCCCACGACCACGTAGGGGTTGGACAGGTCAAAGGCGACCGGCCCCATGTCGGCGAAGAACGGATAGTCCGCCGGATTGGCCGAGAAATACTTCAGATCCTCGGTGTAGGCCGCGAACAGCACCAGGGCGCCCAGACCCGCGGACCCGATGGCGTAGCCCTTGGTCACGGCCTTGGTGGTGTTGCCCACCGCGTCCAGGGCGTCCGTGGAGGTCCGCACGTCGGCGGGCAGGCCCGCCATCTCGGCGATGCCGCCGGCGTTGTCCGTCACCGGTCCGAAGGCGTCCAGGGCCACGATCATGCCCGCCACGCCCAGCATGGTCGTGGTGGCGATGGCGATCCCGAACAGTCCCGCCATCTGATAGGTGGCGATGATGCCGACGATGATCGTCAGGGCGGGAAGCGCGGTGGATTCCAGCGAGACGGCCAGACCCTGAATCACATTGGTGCCGTGACCCGAGGTGGACGCCTTGGCCACCGACTTCACCGGGCGATAGACGGTGCCGGTGTAGTATTCGGTGATGACCACGATGGCGGCGGTCACCGCCAGGCCGACCACGCCCGACCAGAACAGGCTCATGGCCTCGATGGTCAGGCCGTTGGAGGTGACCACCGGCTCGCTGACCAGCCCGTCGACGACGAACCAAAGGGCCGCGACCGACAGCACGCCGGTGGCGATCAGGCCCTTGTACAGGGCCCCCATGATGTTGTTCGACTTGCCCAGACGCACGAAGAAGGTGCCGATGATCGAGGTGATGATGCACACGCCCCCGATGGCCAGCGGCAGCAGCATCATGGCCTCGACCAGCGGCGACTCGCGGAAGAAGATGGCGGCCAGCACCATCGTCGCCACGGTGGTCACCGCATAGGTCTCGAACAGGTCCGCGGCCATGCCGGCGCAGTCGCCGACATTGTCGCCCACATTGTCCGCGATGGTGGCGGCGTTGCGGGGGTCATCCTCGGGAATCCCGGCCTCGACCTTGCCCACCATGTCGCCGCCCACGTCGGCGCCCTTGGTGAAGATGCCGCCGCCCAGTCGCGCGAAGATGGAGATCAGCGAGGCGCCGAAGCCCAGGGCCACCAGACCGTCGATGACCTCGCGGCCGACCCGGTCCAGCCCCATGCCCTCGGTCAGGAAGGCGTAGTAGCCCGCCACGCCGATGAGGGCGCCGCCGGCCACGAACAGACCGGTCACCGCACCCGAGCGGAAGGCCAGATCCAGCCCGCCCGCCAAGCTCTTCGAGGCCGCCTGGGCCGTGCGGACATTGGCCCGCACCGAGATCAGCATCCCGGCGTATCCGGCCGCGCCCGACAGCACGGCGCCGATCAGGAAGCCGGCGGCCGCATACGGGCCGATCAGCAGGTAGGCCGCGATCAGGATCACGATCCCGACGATGCCGATGGTGGTGTACTGGCGCTTCAGATAGGCCGAGGCCCCTTCCTGGATCGCCGCGGCGATCTCGCGCATCTTGTCATTGCCGGCGTCGGCCTTGAGCAGCGCAGCGGTCTGGATGGCGCCGTAAAGCACCCCCAGCGCACCGGCCGCTATGACCAGCCACAGATAGGACGTCATAAGCGTTTCAACCCTTTTGCATTATCTGCGCGCGGACCCTTGGCGCGGCGTCCTTTCCGGACTTGTCCGCCTTCCGGTCCCCCCGTGCGCACCGGCCGCAGGCTGCGGCCACGCGGGAATTGCGGCAGGAAAGTGCCAAAGGCCGTCGACTCGCGCAACAGCGTTTAGTTGGTGCGCATGCCCGTGCGGCGGCGGGGCGCCTGATTGACCACCTCGACCGAGGTGATCACGCCGTCACCGGCGATCACCCGGGCGGCGGCCATGGTCGCCGCGACCACCACCCGCTCGTTCAGGCGCGTCCAGTCTCCAGCGACCGCGAAGTCCACGCGGTGGGCGGCCTTGACCAGGGCGTCGCGGATAAACGGGTCGTGCGGCCGGACGTTTTCGGGGGTCTGGCTGTCGGCCAGATGCAGCTTCAGGTTCACAAAGACATAGTTCCTGAGACGGCCCTCGGCGATGACCGGCAGGCCCAGCGGAACCAGGTTCAGGGTGGGCGCGACCGGGGGCGCATCGCTGGACGGCGCGGCGGAGGCCGCCGTGGCGGAGACGGCGAGCACGGTTCCGGCGGCGATAAGGTCACGACGGCGCATGCAGCCCGTTTAGCCGGGCGACGTTAGGAAACCGTTTCTCGCCCTAGCCGTGCCGCCAGCCCGTGCGCGTCACCGGCACGATCTTGCCGCCATAGCGCACGACCACGCCTGCGCCCTCCGTCGCGATCCCCATCACGGTCAGGCGCAGGTGTCGCGCGTCGGCTTCACGCTTCAGCCCGTCGACGGCCGCCGGGGGCACCGCCATGATCACCTCATAGTCGTCCCCGCCGGTGGCCAGCTCGGTCAGGGCCGCCAGCGGATCGACCCGCGTCTCGAACCAGGCGGTGGCGGCGCGCGACAGGGGCAGCTTCTCCAGATCGATCAGGATGCCCACGCCGCTGGCCGCGGCCATGTGGCCCATGTCGCCGATCAGGCCGTCGGAGACGTCCAGCGCCGCCGCCGCGTACTCCCGCACCGCCAAAGCGAAATCCACGCGTGGTTCGGGGGTCCGGTACTGGGCGATGAGCGCCGCGACCCGCTCCTCCTCCAGGGCGATCTCCCCCCGCGCCGCCTTCAGGCCCAGGACGCCGTCGCCGATCATGCCCGTGACCACGATCAGGTCGCCCGGCTGCGCCCGGCTGCGCGACACCGCGCGGCCATGGGGAACCCAGCCCAGCGCCGTCAGGCTGAAGCTGGCCGGGCCCGGCGTGACCACCGTGTCGCCGCCCAGCAGATGGACGCCGAATTTCGCCTGGTCCTCGGCCAGGCCCGCCGCAAACGCCTCGCGCTCCCGCCAGCCCGACGCCTCCGGCCAGAAGCAGGCCAGCAGATAGCCGAACGGCTCGGCCCCCTTGGCGGCCAGATCCGACAGATTCACCCGCAGCAGCTTCCTCGCCACCGTGTCCAGCGGATCGTCCGGGAGGAAATGGACGCCTTCCACGATGGCGTCCTTGGTCAGGATCAGGTCGTGTCCCGGCCGCGACGGCAGCGCCGCGACGTCGTCGATCAGGCCACGGCCCCATTCCGGATGCGCCAGGGGCCGGAACAGCCGCTCGATGGTCTCGAACTCGTCGGCCGCATCAACCCCGGGCATCGCGCGCCACGCCGTCCAGGGCGGCGTTGACGAACTTGGCCTCGGCCGCGTCGAAGAACGCCTTGGCCAGCTCCACATATTCGTCGATGACGATCTCGCGGGGCACCTCGGGCTTTTCGCGCAGCTCCCACGCCCCGGCGCGCAGCAGCGCCCGCAGGGTGGCGTCCAGCCGCTCGATGCGCCAGCCGGAGGCCAGACGCGTCACAACGGCGGTGTCGATGGCCTTCTGGCCCGCCACCACGCCCCGCACGATCTCGGCGAACCAGGCTTCGTCCGCCTCGGCCAGGGGCTCGCCGTCCATGTCGGCGTCAAAGCGGTGGTTGTTGAACTCGTCCACCACCGTGTCCACGCCCTGCCCGCCCAGCTCCATCTGGTACAGCGCCTGAACGGCGGCCAGGCGCGCCACGGTGCGGGCGCGGCGCTGGCGCGAGGTCAGATCGGGCTCGGCCCGCTGCTTCTCGGCCTCGGCCAACTGGGCCATGACGGATTTCAGGCTGTTGGCCTCGCTCACAGCCGGCCCTCCCTCAGACGACGGCGCAGGTCGATCAGCTCCAGACAGGCGCGCGCCGCGCCGCCGCCCTTGTCGCCCTCGGTGAAGCGGGCGCGCGTCCAGGCCTGCTCCTCGTCCTCTACCGTCAGGATGCCGTTGCCCACGGCCAGCCCCTTCAGGCCCAGTTGCATGATGCCGGCGGCGGACTGATCCGCCACAATCTCGAAATGGTAGGTCTCGCCGCGGATGACCACGCCCAGCCCCACATAACCGTCATAGCGCACGCCCAGCGGGCTGCGGCCCATCTCCTCGGCCTGGGCGATGCCCAGCGGCACTTCCAGCGCCCCGGGAACGGTGGCCACGTCGAAGGTGGCGCCGCGCGCGCGCAGGGCTTCCTTGGCCCCCTCCAGCAGCGCGTCGGACAGGTCATCGTAGAACCGTCCCTCGACGATCAGGATACGCAGGGGATCGGTCAAGACTGAGGTTCTCCATCCATGTCACGCCAGCCTGCGATGCGCAGGCCGTAACCCTCAATGGCCGTGGGATTGGGCCGGGTTGAACTCATCACGATCATGTCGCGCACGCCCAGGTCCAGCAGGATCTGGGCGCCCACGCCATAGGCTTTCAGGGCGCGGTCGTTCGCGCCGGGCTTTTCGCCGTCGGTCAGGCGCTCCGCAAGCCCCTTCAGCTCGGGATCGCGCAGAAACACGGTCACCCCCGCCGCCGCGCCGTAGCGCTGCGGGTCGCTGATGGCCGCCAGGGCGCGGGGCACATAGTTCTGGCGCGCCTCCACATGGCCCAGCAGGTCGGCGGCGAAATCCACCTGATGCATCCGCACCAGGGTCGGCTTGTTCGGGTCGATCCGGCCGTGGACCAGAGCCACGTGCTCCACGCCCTCGATGGCGTTGCGGTACAGCATCAGACGGAACGGCCCGCCGTGCACGCTTTCGAACGGCGTCTCCAGCACCCGCTCCACGAACCGCTCGGTGCGGCGGCGATAGGCGATCAGGTCGGCGATGGTGCCGATCTTCAGACCGTGCAGCTGGGCGAAAGCGACCAGATCCGGCATCCGGGCCATGGTGCCGTCGTCGTTCATGATCTCGCAGATTACCCCGGCGGGCGTCAGGCCGGCCATGCGGCTGATGTCCACCGCCGCCTCCGTATGGCCGGTGCGCACCAGCACCCCGCCGTCCCGGGCCACCAGCGGAAACACGTGCCCTGGCGACACCAGATCGTCGGGGCCCCGGTTCGGGTCCACCGCCACCTGCACCGTGCGCGCGCGGTCCGCCGCGCTGATGCCGGTGGTCACGCCCTCGCGCGCCTCGATCGACACGGTGAAGGCGGTGCCCATGCTCTCGCGGTTCTCGGCCGACATGGGGGGCAGGCGCAGGCTGCGCGCCCGGTCCGCCGTGATGGCCAGACAGATCAGCCCACGCGCGTGCTTGGCCATGAAATTGATCTGGTCCGGGGTGGCGAACTGGGCGGGGATGATGACGTCGCCCTCGTTCTCCCGGTCCTCGGCGTCCACGAGGATATAGGGCCGCCCGTTGCGGGCGTCCTCGATGATGTCCTCGATGGGACTGACGGGGCTGTCGTTCACATTGGCCGCCGGGTGCATCACGCTGTCTCCTGCCAGCGGGCCAAGTAGCGCGCCAGCATGTCGATTTCCAGATTAACGGGGGAATCCGGCGACAGCGTCCCCAGGGTCGTCGCCTCCCAGGTGTGAGGGATGATGTTCAGATCGAATGTCCGTCCGTCCACGGCGTTGACGGTCAGGGACACCCCGTCGACCGTGATCGAGCCCTTGGCGGCGATGTAGCGGTGCAGCGGCGCCGGCGCCTCCACCACCACCCGGTGCGATCCGCCCTCCGGCGTGATGGAAACGACGCGGCCCACCCCGTCCACGTGGCCCGAGACGATATGGCCGCCCATCTCGTCGCCCAGCCGCGCCGCGCGCTCCAGATTGACGCCGGTCCCTTCGGTCCAGGCGCCCAGGGTGGTCTTGGACAGGGTCTCTCCCGACACTTCCACCGCGAACCAGTCGTCGCCGCGCTCCACCACCGTCAGGCACACGCCCGAATGGCTGACGGACGCGCCCATATCAATGGTTGACGGATTCCACGCCGTGGCGATCTCGAAGCGCCGGTCGCGCTCGGTCTGGCGGACGCTGCGGACGCGGCCGATATCGGTGACGATTCCAGTGAACATCAGAGCACGGTCCCGAAAAGTGGGGACCGGCTTTCGAAAAAGATCGTGCAGCTAATCATGATCGCGCTCTCTCGTAACGCTCCCACAGGTCGTCACCCAGGGGCTCGACCGCAAGGCGCCGGAAGCGCGGCGCGTCCGAAAGCTGCGCCATGGCCAGCGCCGCCACGCACGGCCTCCCCTCCCCGCCCAGCAGGATCGGCGCCCGGAACCACTCCAGGGCGTCCACCGCATCCGCCGCAATGAAGGACGCCGCCACCTGCCCGCCGCCCTCGATCAGGACCGAGCCGACGCCGTGCCGCTTCAGCGCCTTGAGCGCCGCGTCGATGGCTGGACGGCCTTCGCTGTCCGGCTCGACCCGCTCGACCAACGCACCGCCCACCCCGTGCGGCTCGACCGTCGTCAGGATCAGCGTCCCCTCACCCGCCAGCTTCGCCGTCTCCGGCGTCCGCAGGCGGCTGTCCAGCACCACGCGCAGCGGCTGGTCCACCGGTCTGCCCGGCAGGCGCACGGTCAGTTGCGGATCATCGGCCAGCACCGTCTGGACGCCGACCAGCACCGCGTCATGGGCGGCCCGCAGGCGGTGACCCTGCTCGCGCGCGGCCTCGCCGGTAATCCATCGGGACTCGCCCGTCGCCGTAGCGATGCGGCCGTCCAGCGAGGTGGCCAGTTTCAGGGTGACGCGCATCACCGGTCCTTGTCGGAGTCGCTGAACCCTTCGGCGCCCAGGAATTTGGCGAAGTCGCCGGTGTGGCGGAAATCCTTGTAGACCGAGGCGTAGCGCACATAGGCAACCTCATCGACGCCCTTCAGCGCCTTCATGATGAAGTCGCCTACGGTCGAGGACTGGATCTCGGTTTCGCCCAGGCTCTCCAGCTGCCGCACGATGCGGCTCACCAGCTGTTCGATCTGGTCCGGATCCACGGGGCGCTTGCGCAGGGCGATGCCCAGCGACCGCTCCAGCTTCATGCGATCGAACGGGGTGCGCCGCCCGTTGCGCTTGACGATGACCAGCTCGCGCAACTGCACCCGTTCAAAGGTGGTGAAGCGCCCGCTGCAGCCCGGACAGGCCCGGCGGCGCCGGATCGCCGCGCCGTCGTCTGACGGGCGGCTGTCCTTCACCTGGGTGTCCGGGTTGCCGCAGAAGGGGCACTTCATGGCCCGGTCCTACCGGTAGATGGGGAAGCTGTGCGTCAGCTCCCGCACCTGAGCGGCCACGCCCGCCGCAACCGCCGTGTCCGCCTCGTCGCCGCCCTTCATGGACACGACCACATCGGCGATCCAGTGGCCGATCTGCTTGAACTCATCCTCGCCGAAGCCGCGCGTGGTGCCCGCCGGAGTTCCCAGACGCACGCCCGAGGTGATCGTGAAGGGCGCGTCGTCGAACGGCACGCCGTTCTTGTTGCAGGTCATCAGGGCCTTCTCGAGCTCGTGCTCGGTGGCCTTGCCGGTCACGCCCTTGGGCCGCAGGTCCACCAGCATCAGATGGCTGTCGGTGCCCCCCGAAACGATGGCCAGCCCCCGCTCCACCAGCACGTCGGCCATGGCCTGGGCGTTCTTGACCACCTGACGGGCGTAGCCCTTGAACTCGGGCTTCAGCGCTTCGCCGAAGGCCACGGCCTTGGCCGCGATCACGTGCTCCAGCGGCCCGCCCTGCAGACCCGGGAACACCGCCGAATTGATCTTCTTGGCGATCTCGCCGTCGTTGGTCAGCACCAGACCGCCGCGCGGCCCGCGCAGGGTCTTGTGGGTGGTGCTGGTCACCACATGGGCGTGGGGAACCGGGTCAGGATAGGCGCCGCCGGCGATCAGGCCCGCATAGTGGGCCATGTCCACCATCAGATACGCCCCGACCGAGTCCGCGATCTCTCGGAACCGCTTGAAGTCGATGTGGCGGCTGTAGGCGCTGGCGCCGGCCAGGATCAGCTTGGGCTTCTCCCGCTCCGCCATCTCGGCGACGTTATCATAATCAATGAGATGATCGTCTTTCCTCACCATATAGGTGACGGGTCGGAACCACTTCCCCGACTGGTTCGCCGGGCTGCCGTGGGTCAGGTGTCCGCCGCAGGCCAGGTCCATGCCGAGGAAGGTGTCGCCGGGCGTCAGCAGGGCCTGGAACACCGCCTGATTGGCCTGGGCGCCCGAGTGCGGCTGCACATTGGCGAAGGCCGCGCCGAACAGTTCCTTGGCCCGCTCACGCGCCAGGGTCTCGGTGATGTCCACATATTCGCAGCCGCCATAGTAGCGCCGGCCGGGATAGCCTTCGGCATATTTGTTGGTCAGGACCGAGCCCTGGGCCTCCAGCACCGCCTGCGAGACGATGTTCTCGGAGGCGATCAGCTCGATCTGCTCCTTCTGGCGGCTCAGCTCGCCCTGAATTCCCTTGAAAACCTCGGGATCGGCATCGCTCAGGGATTTGGAAAAATAGGCGTCATGGACGAAGCGGGCGGTCACGGGCGGCTCCGGAAATCGGGGGGCGGAAAGATGCCAGATGCTTTACGCCTTCCACCCCCGGCCCACAACATGTTGTGCCGTCGCACCGGCCAGGGCCCGCCGCAGCTTGCCGATGGCGATCCGTTCCAGGTGCCCCCGCTCGTTCACCGGCCCCACCGCAGACGCCTCGGTTCCGGTCGCCACGTGAATGGCCGAGCATTTCAGATAGGCGCCGTTGCGCACGAACTCGACGATGATCTCGCCGAGGCTGTCGTCAGGCGACCGCAGGGAGGCGCGCCACGTTGCAGTGGGTCCACAGCTTGTCCATGGCCGTGACCAGGGCGTCCATCATGCCGTCGTCGTGATCCGGCGACGGGGTGAAGCGCAGGCGCTCGGTGCCCTTGGGCACGGTGGGATAGTTGATCGGCTGCACATAGACGCCGAAGTCTTCCAGCAGCATGTCCGAGATCATCTTGCAGTGGACCGGATCGCCCACGTGCACCGGCACGATATGGCTGACGCTGGGCAGGACGGGGATTCCCGCGTCGGCGAAGCGCGCCTTCAGGGTCTCGGCCCGTTCCTGATGCCGGGCGCGCAGATCGGCGGCGCCCTTCAGGTGACGCACCGAGGCCAGCGCCCCCGCCGTCAGGGCCGGCGGCAGGCTGGTGGTGAAGATGAAGCCCGCTGCCCACGACCGCACCGCGTCGATGATCACGGCGTCGGCCGCGATATAGCCGCCCATCACGCCGACGGCCTTGCCGAGGGTGCACTCGATGATGTCGATCTGGTCCAGCACGCCGTCGCGCTCGGCCACGCCCGCGCCGCGCTCGCCGTACAGGCCCACCGCGTGGACCTCGTCCAGATAGGTCAGGGCGCCGTACTTCTGCGCCAGGGCAATGGTGCCGTGCAGGTCGGCGATGTCGCCGTCCATGGAATAGACGCTCTCGAAGGCGATCAGCTTGGGCGCATCGGCCGGTGCGGCCTGCAGCAGCGCCTCCAGATGCTCCAGATCGTTGTGCGCGAAGATGTGCCGCTCACAGCCGCCGTTGCGGATGCCCGCAATCATGGAGGCGTGGTTCAGCGAGTCGGAGAAGATGATCAGCCCCGGCATGATCCGCTGCAGGGTGGTCAGGGTCGCCTCATTGGCCACATAGCCCGAGGTGAACAGCAGCGCCGCTTCCTTGTGGTGCCAGTCGGCCAGCTCGGCCTCCAGGTCCACGGCCCAGCGGGTGGTGCCGGAAATGTTGCGCGTGCCCCCGGCCCCGGCGCCGGCTTCGTCCACCGCCGCCTGCATGGCTTGCAGGACGGCCGGATGCTGGCCCATGCCCAGATAGTCGTTGGAGCACCAGACCACCACGTCCTGCTCGGACCCGTCCTCGCGACGGCGCACCGCGCGAGGAAATTGGCCGCGCACGCGCTTCAGGTCGGCAAAGACGCGGTAGCGCCCTTCCTTCTGGACCTGATCGACAGCGTTCTGAAAGGCGGCCTTATAGTCAAACACGCGGACGGCTCGTTTTGATTATGATCGTCTGCTTCGCGTTTTGCTCCCCGCAAACCCGCGTGTCCACGAAAACTGACGGACAAAAGGCCGCAACCCCTTAATTGATAACGGTTCTCAATACCGTACAGGCAGCAGGGACATCAGCCCGCCCGTCGTCAGCCCTTCGGCAACCCGTCCAGATTCCCCCGGAGAAACTGCAGCATGGCCGAGAAGTCGCGCCCGCCGTACCCCAGTCGATCGAACAGCGCGTACATGGCCTCCGCCTGGGTTCCCAGCGGCGTGGACGCCCCCGCCTTCGCCGCCGCGTCCTGGGCCAGCTTGAGGTCCTTCAGCATCATGGCGGTGGCGAATCCGCCCTCGTAGCCGCGATTGGACGGCGCCGCGGGCACCGGGCCGGGCCAGGGGTAATAGCTGGTCACGCTCCAGCACTGCCCCGAGGACTTGGACGCGATCTCGAAGAACCGCTCGGGCTCAAGCCCCAGCCGCTCCGCCAGGGCGACAGCCTCGCAGGTGCCGATCATGGAGATGCCCAGCAGCATGTTGTTGCAGATCTTGGCCGCCTGCCCCGCCCCGTGGTCGCCGGCGCGGATGGTGATACGGCTCATGGGCTCCAGCGCTTCCTCCACCCGAGCCAGCACCGCCTCGTCGCAGCCGACCATAAAAGCCAGGGTCCCGGCCTCGGCCGCCGCCGTGCCGCCCGACACCGGCGCGTCCGCAAAGGCGTAGCCTGCCTCCTGCGCCAGACCCGCCACCTTGCGGGCGGTGTCCACGTCGATGGTGGAGCAGTCGACCAGCAGGGCCGAGGTCGGCGCGGCGCCGATCACCTGCTCTGAATAGACCTTCAGCACATGGGGCCCGGCGGGCAGCATGGTGATGACCACGTCTGCGTCCCTGACCGCCTCCACCACCGACGTCGCGGGGGTGCAGCCGGCCGCCTTCGCCCGGTCCAGGGCCTCGGTGGACAGATCGAACGCCGTGACCGTCCGTCCCGCCTTGGCCTGATTGGCCGCCATGCCGCCGCCCATGTTGCCCAGGCCGATGAATGCGATCTTCATGTGCGTCTCTCCCTGACAGTCTTTGGGCCCGGACTTAGACTCATCGGGCGATGATCGCCAGCGCCACCGGCGACCAGACAGGCCGGGATTCACTGCAAATACTTGACTTTTCGCTGTGGATTTCTATATCGGGCCAACAGTTCGGGACAGGTTTGGCGAATTCGCGCCGCCCGCTCGCCCAATGAGGGGCGGTTCCGTGCGTCATGAGTCTGAAAAGACTCCCCATCACGAGTTACATGACAGAATTCTCCAAGCTGGGCCTTTCGCCCACGACCCTTCAGGCGGTCGCCGACACCGGTTACACCGACGCCACCCCCATTCAGGAACAGGCCATCCCCGTGGCCCTCGCCGGACGCGATGTTCTGGGCATCGCCCAGACCGGCACCGGCAAGACCGCAGCCTTCACCCTGCCCATGGTCGATCGTCTGGGCTCAGGCCGCGCCCGGGCCCGCATGCCCCGCGCCCTCGTCCTCGCCCCGACCCGCGAACTGGCCGATCAGGTCGCCGAGAGCTTCGGCAAATACGCCAAGGGCACCAAGCTCAACTGGGCGCTGCTGATCGGCGGCGTGTCCATGGGTGAACAGGTGGCCCTGCTGGACAAGGGCGTAGACGTCCTCATCGCCACCCCCGGCCGGCTGCTGGACCTGTTCGAGCGCGGCAAGATCCTGTTGACCGGGGTCGAGATCATGGTCGTGGACGAAGCCGACCGCATGCTGGACATGGGCTTCATCCCGGACATCGAGCGCATCTTCAAGCTGACGCCGCCGCGTCGCCAGACCCTGTTCTTCTCGGCCACCATGCCGCCAGAGATCACCCGGCTGACCCAGCAGTTCCTCAAGGATCCGACCCGGATCGAGGCGTCGCGTCCGGCCATGACCGCCGACACCATCGCCCAGTATCTGGTCCGCATCCCGTCCAGCGATCCCAAGGCCAAGCGCATCGCCCTTCGCGCCCTGGTCGGCCGCGAGGACGTCAAGAACGGCATCGTCTTCTGCAACCGCAAATCTGAAGTGGACGTGGTCGCCAAGTCGCTCAAGCAGCACGGCTTCGACGCCGCGCCGATCCACGGTGATCTGGACCAGTCCCTGCGCACCAGGACCCTGGCCTCGTTCCGCTCGGGCGAGCTCAAGCTGCTGGTGGCGTCCGACGTGGCCGCGCGGGGCCTGGACATTCCCGACGTCAGCCACGTGTTCAACTACGACGTCTCGCACCACGCCGACGACTATGTGCACCGCATCGGCCGCACCGGCCGCGCGGGCAAGAAGGGTCAGACCTTCATGATCGTCACCCCGTCTGACGACAAGGCGCTGGATAAGGTGCTGAAGCTGATCAAGATGGACCCCGAAGAGCTGACCCTGGACATTGACTGGTCCGGCATGTCTTCGGGCGGTTCCTCTCGCGGCGGCCGCAAGGCCCCGGAGCGGGCCGAGCGCAAGGCGCCCGCGCAGAGCGAGCAGGCTGAGAAGCCCCAGCGCAGCCGTGGCGGACGCCGCAGCCGTTCGGAACCCGCCGTCGAGGCCGAAGCCGCTCCGGTCGAGGCGGCCGCACCCGCCCCCACCGCTGAACAAGCGGAAAAGCCGCGCCGGGCCCGCAGCCGTCGCGGCTCGAAGGCCGAGACCGCCCCGGTGACTCCAGAAGCCCCGGTGGTTTCCGCGCCCGCCCCTGTCGCGCCCGCAACGGCGACAGCGGTCCAGGAACCCCAGCTGACCCAGGCGGAGCGCCGCGGCGGGCGCAAGGGGAAGGACGACGACAAGAGCCCTGCCAAGGGGTCCGGTTTCGGCGACGACGTGCCGGCCTTCCTGCGCCGTCCGGCGCCGATTTCGTCCTGAAATAGCGCCGCTCTTTAACCTCGTCCTTACCTCACGCCCCCACTGTTTGCGTCGCGCTGATCCGGCGCAGGGGACGGGACCGGAATGACGGCACAGGTTGAAACAGCGCTGCGCGGTCCCGAGGCCTTTTCCCTTGCGCGCGATGCGCTGGAGGCCATGGAAGCCGGCGGCGTCTGGCCGACGCCCCTGAATTTCGAGCTCTGGCTGCATTATCTGGGCAATCCCGAAGGCCCGCTCGGCCTCGAGATGAAGCGGTTGATTGACGCCGGGACCCCCTTCACCGAGGACGTCAGCGAAATGCTGATGTCCGAGTATCTGCCGCGCGGCCGTCTCAGCGACGAGATCCGCGACGCCGGCCTGATGCTGAACCGCGAACTCACCAACGTCGCCGAGGTCATCGCCTCCGCGCAGTCGTCCCAGGCCGAGTACGGCCAGACCCTGGCGAACGCCGGCGCCAGCATGGAGACGCCCCTCGCGCCGGAAGACATCAAGCGACTCGTCGGCGATCTGACCACCGCCACCAGCAAGGTGCACCGGGAAAACGCCACCCTCGAGAAGCGCCTGGAGGCCTCCACCCGCGAGGTCGCCCAGTTGCGCCAGCATCTGGAGCAGGTCCGGCGCGACGCCATGACCGACGCCCTCACCAATCTGGCGAACCGCAAGGCCTTCGACGAGGAACTGGACCGCGCCTGCGCGGCCGCAGGCGACAGGGCCCCCCTCACCCTGGCGGTGCTCGACATCGACCACTTCAAACATTTCAACGACACCTGGGGCCACCAGACCGGCGATCAGGTGCTGCGCTATGTGGCCAGCGTGCTGGGCCGCACCTTGCGCGCCCCCCGCGTCGCCGCGCGATACGGCGGCGAGGAATTCACCATGCTGTTCCCCGGGGAAAGCGCGCGCATGGTCGAGACCGTGCTCAACACGATCCGCGAGGAGATCGCCTCGCGCAACCTGCGTCGCCGATCCACCAACGACGATCTGGGCGCCGTCACCGTTTCCATCGGCCTGGCCCAGAAACTGCCGGGCGACACCGCGGTCGCCCTGATGGGACGCGCGGACGAGGCCCTCTACGCCTCCAAGCGCGGCGGCCGCAATCGCGTGACCAGCGCCCAGAAGCTGGAAGCCGCCGCCTAGCGCTCGCCGTGATTCACGGCCAAGGTCGCAGGATGCGCAGTCTCGCTTTCGCCCTCGCCTACTGGCCCCTCTCCATCCTGCACACGCTGGCCGCCGCCTTCGCGGCCCTCACGCCCGGACGCGGCCTCGTGCGGGGTGTGATCCGCAGCTATGTGCGCTCCATGGTCTGGGCCATGCGCGCGCTGGCGGGCATCCGAATCCAGGTCCGCGGCAAGGAGCGCCTCCCCGACGGCGCCTTCATCCTGGCCTGCAAGCACCAGTCCTGGGGCGACGGCTTCTCCATCTACAATCAATTCGACGACCTGGCCTTCGTCACCGGCGACCATCTGGAGCGGTTTCCCCTGCTCGGCACGGTGCTGCGCAAGCTGGGCGCCATCGTCGTCAACAACTGCGGCGGCCATGACGCCCGCAAGGCCCTCGCCGCCCGCGCCGCCGAGGCCCACGCCGAAGGCCGCAAAATCCTGATCTATCCCGAGGGCAATCTGGCGAAGGTGGGCGAGAAATACCGCTACCGCTCGGGGGTCTGGCACATGTACCGCGACTTCCAGATGCCTGTCGTGCCCGTCGCCACCAACCTCGGTCTGTTCTGGCCGCAGGAGGCTTACGAAAAACGCCCTGGGACCGCGACCCTCGAGTTCCTCGATCCCATCCCGCCGGGTCTCGGCAAGGACGAGTTCATGGCGCGGCTTGAGGCGGCGGTCGAAACCCGCACCGCCGAACTGGTGGCCGAGGCCACGGGCGATCCGGTCACGCCTGCCGTTCAGGTTCCGACCCCGGACGAGGCCCGGCGCGCCGCAGCCTGAGCGACGGCGCCCTTCAGGTCAGGGTCTTGCGCCCGGGGCGGGACCGTCCTGGATCAGCCGGATGTCCGAATTCGGAAGACCGATGCCCGCTTCCCGGCACAGCTCGACCACCTGACGGCGGACCAGCGACGACGTGTCCTGAAAGTCCGAACGGCGGGAGTCGGTCCAGAACGCCAGGTCGAACTCAATGTCCGCCGCATCCAGGGTGCGCACGCGCAAGCGCGGCGCCGGCGCCTCCAGCACACCCTCCAGCCCCGCGATGCCGCCGGGCAGAAGGAGGGTCAGCGCCCGGATATCCACCTCGTAACCCAGTCGAAACCGCACATTGCCGCGGCGCACCGGATCAGCCGTGTTGTTCGTAATACGCGAGGTGAACACCTCGGCATTGGGCACGAGGGTCACGCGGCCGTCGTAGGTGCGGATCTGCGTCGCGCGCAGCTCAATTCGCTCGACGGTCCCCTCGACGGCGTCATCGATGGCGATCTGATCCCCGATATGGAAGGGCCGCAGCGCCAGGATGAGCAGGCCGCTGACGAAGTTCGACAGGATGTCCTTGAGAGCGAAGCCCAGCACGAGGCCGGTGAGGCCCAGCCCGGCGACCACCGAGGCGGGGCTGAAGCCCAGCACGTCGGCGGCCACCACAAGGCCCAGGGCGACGAGACCGAAGAACGTCATCTGCCGCACCAGACTCTGGCGCGTGGGATCCTTGACCAGCAGCGGCAGGCCCCGGCGCAGCATCAGGCGCAGAAGCGAGGCGACCATCCAGAACAGGATGACCACCAGGAGGGCTGCGATGGCGCGAGGCACGATGCTGACCGTGGATGCGCCAAGGCGTTCAAGCGCCGCCTCGGCAGACCCCCTCGCCTCCGCCCAGTAGCGACCGCCCGGCGACCGCCGGGCCTCGCGGGCGGCGATCAGCGCATCGTCCACCGCGCCCGCCCACCGGCGGGCAAGGGCGGCCTGTGAGGAGGCTTCCTCTGCGGCGTCCGAGGAGGTGACCGTCACAACAGGCTGGTCAGACACGACGATCATCAGGTCGCCGCCGTCACCCTCAACGATCCTCGCCGTGGCGGACGCGTCGCCGCCATTCGTCAGCAGGGCCAGCCGCGACTCCACCCGCCGGGCGCGATTGGCGGCCTGCGTCGGGCTGTCCCCGGCCACGCGAAGCACCTCGCGGCCGTCCAGCCGCACCCCGGCGCTGGCGTCCTGCGCCGCCGCGGCGCCCCAGCACAGCATCCACGCCAGGCCTGCCGCCATGACAAGTCGCAGAAAGGGGATCATCCTGAATTTCGCTCCACCTGGCTCGTCGGCCCTTCAGCGGACCGACCGGCCCATAAGACCGGCGCCCAGGCGCAAGGAAAAGGCGCCGGCGAACCGGCGCCTCTCCAGACGGCTATCAGATACGCGAGGCCGGCGCACCGCCGGCGCGCGTTTGATCAGCGCGCGTTCGATCATCGGTGATGGAGTCGTCGCGTCCGCTGTCAGTGCTCGAGAAGCTGCGCGGCTCGTGAGCCACCGGCTTGGCCCTGTAGCGCGCCCGCTCCGTCACCACCCGGTCGCGGTCGTAGGGTTCGGCCGACGGGTCAAAGCGCTCCCAGCCTTCGCTGCGATAGGCGCTGCGGCGTTTCTCGGCGATCACGCCGCCGTGGCGTTCGAGGATCGCTTCCACGTCATGGGCCCGGTCGTCGGCGATGCGGACGCTGACCAGCGACCCGCCGCGACGGACGCCCTCGGCGTAGACATGGGCGTCCTCTTCGCTCTCGCCGTCATCGACCATGGCGCCGACCAGACCGCCGGTCGCGCCGCCGGCCGCCGCGCCGCCGACGGCGCCGACGGCGGTCGCCGCCAGCCAGCCCGCCGCCACCACGGGTCCCACGCCCGGAATGGCGAGCATGCCCAGACCGGCGAGCAGCCCGGCCCCGCCGCCGAGAGCCGCACCGACCCCGGCGCCGGTGGCCGCGCCTTCGCCGGCCTTGTTGCCGTCATCGTGGTCGTGAGTATCCTTGGCGGCGTCCGTTGTGCGGCCCGCCGTGTGCCACTCGTCCGCGTTGTTCGAAACGAGGCTGATGTCGTGGGTATGGAAGCCCTCGTCCTCAAGGCTTCGAATGGCGTCCAGCCCGTCGGAATAATGGTCGAATAGGCGTGTGATCGTACGCATGATCATCGGTCTCCTGAAATGGCGGCCAGACTGGACGGAGAGCCGATCGGCTCGCTGAACGCTGGCGCTGTGGGTTGCCCCAGACCAACCGACGGCGGCCCAAATTGTTCAGATTGAACAGGATTCAGAAATCACAAGTCATCAATCATGTACATTTTTCGATATTTCATCGACTCTATTTGAGACTCCTATGCGACTAGAAACGTATTCGATCAACTCGAAGTCGTCGATGGGGCCGATATTTACTTCTACAGCATTATTTTTATTTGATCATGGCACCGGATGATCGACCTGAACATGGAACAAACCCAACGCCGAGCGGTTGTTGCCACATCTTCAACAGATTCAGGAGAATCATCATGCGTCTCGGTATGAGCGTTACCTTGTCCGCAATGCTGGCTGCGGCTTCGCTGGCGGCCTGTTCGGAACCCAATGAGCCCATGAACGACGCCGTCAATGAGGACCTGAACACGGACACCAATACCCTGTCCGAAGGGGCCAACTCCTTCACTGAGGATCAGGCGCGCGGTCATGTCGAGAACGCCGGCTACGAGGACGTCTCGGCCATGACCCTGACCGAGAACGGCGTCTGGCAGGGCACGGCCACCATGGACGGCGAAACCCGTAACGTCTCCGTCGATTATCGCGGCGCCGTCGCCGCATCGCCGGAAAGCGCCCCGGCGCCCACCGCGGCAACCATGGCCGACGACGATAATGTGATCATGCCCGACCAGCCTGCGGCGGCCACCATGTCGCAGGATTCAAACGACATGCCGGGCGCCACCTCCCCTGAAATGCGCGAAACCGGCGAGCGCGGCTAGGGTCAGCCGACGTGAGGACATCGCCCTGGTCCTGGATTTCCGCCTCGCTCGCCGTGAGTCTTCTCATGGCGGGCGCAGGCGTGGTCGCAATGGCTCCTCCAGTCGACCGGGCGATCCCTCCTGACGCCTCTGCGGCGGCCGCCGGTTCCCGGCCCGACCACCCCAGCCCGGTGGTTCGCGGCGCCTGGCCGCTGGACGGCGACGCGCGGGGCGGCCTGTCCACTGAAGCCGGTCTCCGGCCAGCAGGCTCCGCACAGCCCGTCGCGGTCGATGACCCGGGTGTGGTCACGGCGTCGTACGAACCTCCCGAAACCTATGTGGTGGTCAGCGTCCCCCAGGCCCGCTTGTGGATGGTGCGGGACGGCCAGACCGTCGGATCCATGCGCGTCATCGTGGGCCGTCCAGACCATCCGACCCCGGCCATGACCACCGAGGTCACCCATGTGGTCCTGAACCCCCGCTGGCATGTGCCCCAGGACATCGTCCGTGAAAGCCTCGCGCCCGAAGCAGCGCGCACAGACGGGCGCAGCCTGTCCGGGGCCGGTTTCGAGGTCATGTCCAGCTGGGACGACGACGCCACGCCGGTTCCGGTCGAGGACGTCGACTGGCGCGCGGTCGCCGATGGGAGGCTGGCGGTTCCCGTGCGGCAAAAGCCCGGCCCCGCCAACGCCATGGGACGGGCCAAGTTCGTAATGCCCAACGACTCCGGCATCTATCTCCACGACACGCCGGACCGGGCGCTGTTCGCGGCCGAAAGGCGCACCGGCAGCGCCGGCTGCATCCGCGTCGAGGACTACGAGGCCCTGATGGCCTTCCTGATCCCGAACGACCTGCCGCCGCCGCCGAGCACGGACCGCCCCACCTATGTGCGCCTGGGCGCTCCGGTGCCCATCCATGTGACCCATGAGACCGCCATGACCCCCGGTCGGGCCTTCGAGGCCCTCGGCGCCTAGCCCTTCGCCGGAACGATCGTCACGCTCTCGCCGCAGCCGCAGGCGTCGGTCTCGTTCGGATTGCGGAACACGAATTTCGACGCCAGCTTGGACGTCTCGTAGTCGATCTCGGTCCCGATCAGGAACAGCACCGCCTTGGGATCGATGAGGATGGTGACGCCCTTGTCCTCCACCACCTCGTCCAGCGGCTCCACCGACTCGGCATAGGCGAAGGTGTACTCCTGCCCCGCGCAGCCGCCGTTCTTCACCCCCACGCGCAGGCCCACATAGGGCTGCTCGGCCTTGGCCATGATCGCCTTGACGCGCGCGGCGGCGGCGTCCGTCAGGGTGACGGCCTTGGGGCGCGGGCGACGCGGACGGGCGGTGGTCTGAAGCTCGGTCATCAGAACATGTTCAATTGCAGCTTGGCCTCGTCGCTCATGCGCGAGGGGTCCCACGGCGGGTCGAACACCAGATTGGCGCGGGCCGACTTGACGCCCTCCACGGTCCGCACCGCGTCCTCGACCCAGGCCGGCATCTCGCCGGCCACCGGGCAGCCCGGCGCGGTCAGGGTCATTTCGACCACCACGTCGCGGTCGTCGGACACGTCCACCTTGTAGATCAGGCCCAACTCATAGATGTCGACCGGGATTTCCGGATCGAACACGGTCTTGAGCGCCGTGACCAGATCGTCGGTCAGGCGGTCCAGTTCGGCCTGGTCCAGGGCGGCCGTCTTCGGCGCGTCCCAGGCTTCGGCGAAGGTGGCGTTATCGGTGATCGGCTTGTCGTCCATGGTCATCAGATAAAGAACTCGCGCGCCTTGATCAGCGCATCCACGAAGGCGTCGGCGTCCTCCTTCGTATTATATAGGGCGAACGAGGCGCGCGCGCTCGACGTCACCCCCATTCTTCTGGCCAGCGGCTCGGCGCAGTGCAGGCCCGCCCGCACCGCCACGCCGTAGCGATCCATGATCTGGGCGATGTCATGGGCGTGGGCGCCATCGACGGTGAAGGTCAGGATGGCCCCCTTCCCCTCCGCCTCGCCCAGCACCCGCAGTCCGTCGACCCCGTCCAGCCGCGCCCGCGCATGGGCGTACAGCGCCTGTTCGTGGGCGATGACCTGGGCCTTGTCGAAGCCCGTCAGCCACTCCAGCGCCGCGCCCAGGCCGATGGCCTCCAGGATCGGCGGCGTTCCCGCCTCGAACCGGTGCGGCGGCTTCGCATAGGTGACCCGGTCTTCCTCGACCGTCTCGATCATCTCGCCGCCGCCTTGCCACGGCGGCAGACTGTCCAGCGCCTCGGCCGTGCCGTACAGCGCCCCGATGCCGGTGGGCCCGTACAGCTTGTGGCCCGTCAGCACGTACCAGTCGCAGCCGATGGCCTGCACGTCCGGCGCGCAGTGCACCGCCCCCTGGCACCCGTCGATCAGCACCCGCGCCCCGGCCTTGTGCGCCAGCCGCGTGATCTCGGTGATCGGATTGATGGTGCCCAGCACATTGGACATGTGCGTCACGGCGACAATCTTCGTCCGCGCGCTCAACAGCCCCTCGAACGCCGCCATGTCCAGCGACCCGTCGTCCAGCACCGGCGCCCATTTCAGCACCGCGCCGCACCGCTCGCGCAGCATGTGCCAGGGCACGATGTTGGAGTGGTGCTCCATCTGGCTGACGATGATCTCGTCGCCCGGCTGGAGGCCCTGCCCCACGCCCGCCGCCACCAGGTTGATCGCCTCGGTCCCGCCCTTGGTGAAGACGATGTTGGTCTCCGCCTCCGCGTTCAGGAACCGCGCCACGGTCGCCCGCGCGCCCTCGAACGCCTCGGTGGTCTCATTGGCCAGGGTGTGCAGGCCCCGGTGCACATTGGCGTAGGAGCCCGACATGGCGCCGCTGATCGCGTCGATCACCGCACGCGGCTTCTGGGCCGAAGCGGCGGAGTCCAGATAGACCGGCGGCCGCCCGTTCACCGTCCGCGACAGGATCGGGAACTGCGCCCGTGCGGCGTGGGCGTCAAATCCTCCCCCATCGGGGGAGGGGGACCGCGAAGCGGTGGAGGGGGCGGCGGCCGTCACGGTGTTCACAGCCGCGCCTCCAGCCATTCCCGCACCTTTTCCCGCGCGCCTTCGTGATCGATGCGGTCCACCACCTCGATCAGGAACGCCTGCACCAGCAGCGCCCGCGCCTCGTCCACCGACAGGCCGCGCTGCTGCATGTAGAACAGGGCGCTCTCGTCCAGCGCCCCCACCGTATTGCCGTGCGCGCACTGCACGTCGTCGGCGTAAATCTCCAGCTCCGGCTTGGCGTCCACCTCGCCGCGTTCCGACAGGATCAGGGCGTGATGCCCCATCCGCGCATCGGTGCCGTCGGCCCCGCGCTGCACGATGATCTTGCCCTGGAACACGCCCCGCGCCTGATCCCGCACCACGCCCTTGGTCAGCTGCGAGGTGACCCCGTCCAGCCCCGAATGGCTGACCACGCTGGTCATGTCCGCATGCCGCGCGCCCGTCAGTAGATAAACCCCGTCCATCCGCACGTCTGCGCCCTGTCCGCCGTGGGTCAGGTGCGTCTCCTGCCGCTGCAGCTTCGCCCCGGTCAGCAGGGTCGTCTGGCGAAACGTCCCGCCCGGCGCCACGGCCACCTTCGCCTCGGCCACCGAGATGGCGTCCTCGGGTTCCTCGACCAGCACCACGCGCGTCACCTCGGCTCCCGCCGGGATGTCGATGTCCAGCCGGTAGTGCGCCACATAGCCGGCGCCCGATCCCTCATGGCTTTCCAGCAGCAGCAGCTTCGCTCCCGGCTTCACCGCGATGCGCGCGGCGGCGCTGTGGCCAGTGTTCGTCGCCCCCGACACGAACCGCAGCCGCAGGGTCTGCTCGCCCGAGGCCACGAAGGCGTCCGCCCCCATGGCCCGCCCGTTGGCGAAGGCCATCTCCTCGCCGCCCAAGGCTGCGAACGGCCCGCCCGGCGCGACGGAGACCGCCGGCGACGGTTCAGGCGATTCACGCAGAACACGGCGCAGATCGCTGTATTTCCATGCCTCCACCCGCCGTGACGGGAAGGTGGCCGGATCATTGAGGTTCAGGACAGCCGCGCTCACGCCGCCGCCGGAAGGAACTTGTCGTAGCCTTCCGCCTCCAGTTCGTGGGCCAGCTCCGGCCCGCCCGAGGCGACGATGCGCCCGGCCACGAGCACGTGCACCTGGTCCGGTTTGATGTAGTCCAGCAGGCGCTGATAGTGGGTGATCACCAGCATCGACCGCTCCGGCGACCGCAGGGCGTTCACCCCGTCGGCGACGATGCGCAGGGCGTCAATGTCCAGACCGGAGTCCGTCTCGTCGAGGATCAACAGCGACGGCTCCAGCAGCACCATCTGCAGAATCTCCATCCGCTTCTTCTCGCCGCCCGAGAATCCCACGTTCAGGGGCCGCTTCAGCATGTCGAAGTCCATCTTCAGGGCCTTGGACGCCTCCCGCACCTTCTTCAGGAAGTCCGGCGCCGAGATTTCGGCCTCGCCCCGCGCGCGCCGCTGGGCGTTCACCGCCGTGCGCACGAAGGTCAGGGCCGGCACGCCGGGAATCTCGATGGGATACTGGAACGACAGGAACACGCCCTTCGCCGCCCGCTCGGCCGGGTCCAGCGCCAGCAGGTCCTCGCCCCGCCAGCTCACGGACCCCTGCGCCGCCTCATAGCCGGGCCGCCCGGCCAGGGCGTAGCCCAGGGTCGACTTGCCCGCCCCGTTCGGCCCCATGACCGCATGCACCTCCCCCGCCGGAACGTCGAGCGTCAGGCCCTTCAGGATGGGTTTGTCGTCGAGGGAGACGTGGAGGTTGTTGATGGTGAGCATGAGTTAGTCGTTCTTCAAAAGTTCAGGATTGCGAGAGGCGAGACCCCAAAGTTCGGCTTCGTCAGCGTCCCGATAGGCTCGGACAGCTCCCGCGCGAACGAGCAATTTGCGAAGCTCATCATCGTCGAAACCGCCGAGCCGCTTCTTGATCGTTTCAAAGGTTCGGCATTTCCAATCAGGTTGCTCGAGTAAGGTTTTCACTGCGGATTCGGAAGCAAACTCGAGGGCAAACTCCCGACGTAAACGGGATCGATCTGATGCTGATGCCAAGAGCGCCACGACTACCGCCACGACAGCGGAAACAAGAGCCGGGATAAGAACCGTATTCACCCCACGCTCCCTTCCAGCGAGATCGCCACCAGCTTCTGCGCCTCCACCGCGAACTCCATCGGCAGTTCCTGCAGCACGTCGCGGACGAAGCCGTTGACCAGCAGGGCCACCGCCTCTTCCTCCGACAAGCCGCGCTGCTGGGCATAGAACAGCTGGTCGTCCGACAGGCGCGTGGTGGTGGCCTCGTGCTCCAGCTGGGCCGAGCCGTTCTTCGCCTCGATATAGGGCACGGTGTGGCTGCCGCAGTCCTTGCCGATCAGCAGGCTGTCGCACTGGGTGAAATTGCGCACGCCGGTCGCCTTGGGATGCACCGACACCAGCCCGCGATAGGTGGAGTCCGACTTGCCCGCCGACACCGCCTTGGCGATGATCCGGCTCTTCGAATTCTTGCCCAGATGGATCATCTTGGTGCCGGTGTCGGCCTGCTGATGTCCGTTGGTGATGGCGATGGAATAGAACTCGCCCGAGCTCTCCTCGCCCTTCAGGATGCAGGACGGATATTTCCAGGTGACGGCCGAGCCGGTCTCCACCTGGGTCCAGCTGACCTTGGACCGGTCGCCCCGGCAGTCGGCGCGCTTGGTGACGAAATTGTAGATGCCGCCCTTGCCCTCGGCGTCGCCGGGGTACCAGTTCTGGACCGTAGAGTACTTCACCTCGGCGTCGTCCAGCGCCACGATCTCCACCACCGCGGCGTGCAGCTGGTTCTCGTCGCGCATGGGGGCGGTGCAGCCCTCCAGATACGAGACATAGCTGCCCTTGTCGGCGATGATCAGGGTGCGCTCGAACTGGCCCGTCTGGCTCGCATTGATGCGGAAATAGGTGGACAGCTCCATGGGGCAGCGCACCCCCGGCGGCACATAGACGAATGAGCCGTCCGAAAAGACCGCGCTGTTCAGGGCCGCGAAATAGTTGTCCGACACCGGCACCACCGAGCCCAGATACTGGCGCACCAGTTCGGGGTGTTCGCGCAGGGCCTCGGAGATCGGCATGAAGATCACGCCGGCCTTCTTCAGCTCTTCCTTGAAGGTGGTGACCACGCTGACGGAGTCGAACACCGCGTCCACCGCATAGCGCGGCGCGCCCTCGACCCCCGCCAGAACCGCCTGCTCCCCCAGCGGAATGCCCAGCTTCGCGTAGACGGCCAGCAGCTCCGGATCGACCTCGTCCAGCGACTTGGGACCGTCCTTCTTCTTGGGCGCGGCGTAATAGTACAGGTCCTGATAATCGATGGGCTGGTAGCGCACAGACGACCAGGTGGGCTCCTCCATGGCCAGCCAGCGCTCATAGGCGGCCAGACGCCATTCCAGCATCCACTCCGGCTCGCCCTTCTTCTCGGAGATGAAGCGCACGATGTCGGTGTTCAGGCCCTTGGGCGCGAACTCCTGCTCGATGTCGGAGGTGAAGCCGTGCTTGTACCGCTCCAGCTCCGCGACCGTGTCGATTGTCTCTTTAACTGCAGCCATTTACGCGACTTCCTTCGCGCGCACACTCAGGCGCGCGACATGCTTTTCAAATGCGGCGGTCCACACGTCCGCGAACCGCGTCCAGTCGGAGTCTTCCGTGCCCCAGCCGCCCGAGGCGCGCACCGCGCCCGTGGCCAGCCGCTCCAGCCCCATGGCGACCAGCGTCTTGGACGGCTTCGTCTTGCCCGACGAACAGGCGCTGCCGGCCGAGACCATCACGCCCGCCAGATCCAGCCCGATCAGCTGCTGCGGGCTGTCCCAGCCTTCCACCGCGAGGAACAGGGTGTTGGGCAGGCGATCAGCGCCCTCGCCCACCACCACCGCGCCCGCCGCCTTGACCCTTTGGGCCGCCGCATCGCGCCAGCTTGCATGGTGCGCCGCCTGCGCCAGTTCGCCGCCCGCGATCTCGGCCGCCACGCCGAAGCCGGCGATGCCCGCCGTATTCTCGGTGCCCGCGCGCAGGCCCCGCTCCTGCCCGGCGCCGTGCAGGATGCGAACGAGGGTCAGACCCTCGCGCCCGACCAGCGCGCCGGAGCCCTGCGCCGCACCCAGCTTGTGGCCCGACAGGGTCAGGGTGTCCGCGTCCAGCGCCCGCATGTCCACGGCGATCTTGCCCGCCGACTGGATAGCGTCGACATGCAGCCAGCCGCCCGCCGCCCGCACCAGCGCGGCCGCCTCGGCGATGGGCTGGATCACGCCGCTTTCATTGTTCGCATGATGGATGGCCACGGCCGCCCGGCCCGGCCGTTGCAGCGCTGCGGCCAGCCAGTCCAGATCGACCACGCCGTTCCCGTCCACCGGCAGGACCTCCACCGGTATGCCGCTGGCCATCGCCGCCTCGGCCACGCACGGATGCTCCGTCGCCGACACGATCAGCCGTTCGCAGCCCGCCGCGATGGCGCTGGCGATCCCCTGGGCGTTGGCCTCGGTCCCGCCGCTGGAGAACACCACCGCCGTCGGATCGGCCCCGACCAGCGTCGCCACCTGGGCCCGCGCCGTCTCGATGCGCGAGCGGGCGCGCCGCCCCAGCGCATGCACCGCATTGGGGTTGCCCCCCTCGGCCAGCACCTCGGCCATGAGCGCCCGCACCTGCGGCCGCACCAGCGCCGTTGAATTGTAATCCAGATAGATGCTCACGCCGCCACCTCTTCCCGGGCGTCCAGCGGCGCCGAACGGCGCGTGCGCTTCAGCACCACGTCCTCAAGACTGACGCTGGACAGATAGCGGTGGATCTCGTCGCCCAGTCCGGCCCACAGGTCGTGGGTGATGCAGCGTTCGCCGCCGATCATGCAGCCCTTGGGCGAGCCCTGCACCGCACAGCGCGTGGCCCGGATCGGCTCGTCCACCGCCAGAACGATGTCCGACACCATGATTTCGGACGATCCCGACGACAGACGATATCCGCCGCCCGGCCCGCGAACGCTCTTGACCAGCCCGGCCCGACGCAGGCGCGCGAACAATTGCTCCAGATAGCTGAGGGAGATTTCCTGCCGCGCGGCGATCTCCGCCAGGGACACGGCGCGCTCACGCCCGTGGCGGGCCAGATCGGCCATGGCCATCACGGCGTATCGTCCCTTTGTCGAAAGTCGCATCGCGCACCTCAAGAAATCGCGCGCTTTTCGGGGCTCCTGTGCTAGAACCCGCGGCTTCATGGGCCATGGCGCGTGGGGTGGAGATATAAAGTCCCACCCCCATGGTCAAGTATTACGCAGCTGCGAAACGACAGTTGAAGACGGGATTCCACCAGATTCATGCCTGAAGTCATCCTGAGCGGCGCCTCCGGTCGCATCGAGGCCCGCTATTCCCCCGGCAAGCGCGAGAACGCGCCCATCGCCCTGATCCTGCATCCGCACCCCAAGGCGGGCGGGCACATGAACAATCCGGTGGCGGTGCACCTGTACCAGCTGTTCCAGAAGCGCGGCTTCGCCACCCTGCGTTACAACTCGCGCGGCGTGGGCAAGTCCCAGGGCGAGTTCGACTCCGGCATCGGCGAGCTGGCTGACGCGGCCACCGCCCTGGACTGGCTCCAGACCGAGAACCCGGCCGCCAGCCAGACCTGGGTCGCCGGCTATCAGTTCGGCGCCTACATCGGCATGCAGCTGCTGATGCGCCGGCCCGAGACGGACGGCTTCATCTCGGTGTCGCCGCCCACCAACATCTACGACTTCAGCTTCCTGGCCCCCTGCCCGGCCTCGGGCCTGTTCCTGCACGGCACCGCCGACACCATCGTCCCGCCGGTCGAGGTGGAGCGCGTGGTCAACAAGCTGCGCACCCAGAAGGGCATCACCATCGACTACGAGCTGGAAGAGGGCGCCACCCACTTCTGGCAGGACCACCTCCCCGCCGTGGAGCGCCGTGTCGGCGCCTATCTGGACATGCGCCTGGAAGCCGACCCGGCCTGATCGTCAGGCGCAGGGCGGCTGCTGCTCCATATGCGCGACCAGCGCTGAAAGCGGCGCGGCGATATCCATCTCCGCACGCAGCGCCTCCACTTCGTCCGGATTTTCCAGCGGGGCCAGGGTCCAGCGGTCTTCGACGCAGACGAACTGCGTTCCATATCGCTGTGGCCGCCCCTCACTGATCGCCAGGCGATCATACATCATGGCGAAGCTCTCACCCGCCACCTCCCCGCTTTCGACCAGCGGCTGCAAGACCGGCAGGAACCTGCGCCACAGCTCTTCGTCACCGTGCTGCACGATGCGGAAAGCGGCCGTGGCGGCTTCGTCGCCATAGCGGCTGCGGAGAAACCATCCCTCTTCCGGAATCATCGTCAGTAGAGCCGCCTGATTTTCAGCGTCGATGCGGCCCATCACGCGACCGATCGCCTCAAACGCCTCGCCCCGTTGTTCTGGCGGCAGAGCCGACACATCCACCTCGCCGATGTGCCAGCGGCCGGCCTGGTCCAGCCGCCCCATCCGCTCCAGCCGCTCCCGATCGGAAGCAGGGGGCGGCAGGGCGGCCTGCCGCTCGGTTTCCGCCGCGATGGCCTCGATGACCGGAGCGATGGCGTCGCGCGTGCCCGGAGCCAGATCATCCGGAGCCTGCGCCAGCAAGGCCACCATGGTGAGCAGCAGCACGATCATCGTCTTTCTCCGTTACCCGCGCTCGGCGCCCGGCTTCTTTAGCGAAGCGTCATCCAGAAGAGTGGCGGCCCGGCCGCCGATGTCTTCGACTTCCAACCGGATCATGGCTCTTCTCCTGACGAGAGAATAGTGACATTCCCCCCTCTCCAAATGTCGGCAGGTCCCTTGTCCCACGTCATCATCCATACCGACGGCGCTTGTCGCGGCAACCCCGGCCCCGGCGGCTGGGGGGCGGTGATGCACTGGGGCGAGCGTGAGAAAGAGCTGTGGGGCGGCGAAAAGCTGACCACCAATAACCGCATGGAGCTGATGGCCGCCATCCAGGCGCTGGAGGCCCTGACGCGCCCCTGCAAGGTCGAACTGCACACCGACAGCAAATACGTCATGCAGGGCATCGAGCAGTGGATCCACGGCTGGAAGGCCCGCGGCTGGAAGACGGCCGACAAGAAACCGGTCAAGAACGAGGACCTGTGGAAGCGCCTCGACGCCGCCCGCGCCCGCCACGAGGTGCGCTGGCGCTGGGTCAAGGGCCACGCCGGCCACCAGTGGAACGAGCGCGCCGACGCCCTGGCCAACCGGGGCGTGGATGAGCTGAAGGGCTGACGCCTGGGCTAGACCGCCCGCACCTTCAGGCGCGACCCGCTGACCGCCTCCACCAGCACCGTCTGCCCCACCATGGGGGCCTCGCCGTCGATCTCGGCCGCCCATTCCGACCCCGAGATGAACACCCGGCCCCGGCCCTCGGCGAAGGCCTGGACCACCTGGGCGCGCTGACCCACCAGCCGGCTGTCGCGGTCGTTGATGTCGGCGGCGTCGCCGGGGTTGATGCGGGTGAGGAAGCGCCGCGCCAGAACCGTGAACACCACCGTCAGCAGGGCGAACACGATCAGCTCGCCGCCCACGCCCAGAGGCAGGCCCAGGGCGGTCAGCACCGCCACCAGGCCGGCGGCGGCGGCGGGCCAAAGCAGCCATTCGGTGGTCATGGTGACCTCGACGGCCAGCAGGGCCACGCCAATGGCCAGCCAGATCCAGAACGGCTGGGCCGAATACAGGTCGATCAGCCAGTCCATGGCCTACTCCGTGCCAGGGACCGATCCGCGCGGGCGGCGCGGGGCGGTCTGCGGCGGCGGCGGCGAGCTGGTCGTGGCCGGACGCGGCGCGGGGCGCGTGGCCTGACGGTCGTCGCGGCGGTCCTGCTGCTGTTCCCGGGCCAGGCCGACCAGCTCGCCCAGGCCGGCGATGGTGCCGACCAGTCCGCCCATCTCGGCGGGGACGATGACGGTCTTCTGCTGCGGGCTGCGGGCCAGCTCGGCGAAGGCCTCGACGTATTTCTGGGCCACGAAGTAGTTGATGGCGTTGACGTCGCCGGCGGCGATGGCCTGGGACACCATGGCGGTGGCGCGGGCCTCGGCCTCGGCTTCCCGCTCGCGGGCCTCGGCGTCGCGGAAGGCGGCTTCCTTGCGGCCCTCGGCCTCCAGGATGGCGGCCTGCTTGGCGCCCTCGGCCCGGGCGATGGCGGCCTGCTTCTCGCCGTCCGCCTCGGTGATGATGGCGCGCCGCTCGCGCTCGGCCTTCATCTGGCGGGCCATGGCGTTGGTGATGTCCACCGGCGGGGTCAGGTCCTTGATCTCGATCCGGTTGACCTTGACGCCCCACGGCTCGGTGGCCGCGTCGATCACGGTCAGCAGGCGCGAGTTGATGCTGTCGCGCTGGAACAGCACCTCGTCCAGCTCCATGGAGCCCACCACCGTCCGCAGGTTGGTCGAGCACAGCTGGGTGATGGCGTAGTTCAGGTCATCGACCCGGTAGGCGGCGGCCGAGGCGCTCATCACCTGGATGAAGACGATGGCGTCCACCTTCACCATGGCGTTGTCCTTGGTGATGACCTCCTGCTGGGGCACGTCCAGGACCTGCTCCATCATGTTCATGCGCCGCCCGATTCCTTCCACGAAGGGCGTCAGGAAGCTGATGCCGGGGCTCAGGGTGCGGGTGTACTTCCCGAACCGCTCAACGGTGAACTCGCGCCCCTGGGGCACGATCTTGATGACGCTGAACGCCAGGGCGATGGCCATCACCACCAGAACGATCGCAAATACGGACAAACCCATGGGCAGCCTCCCTTTTTCCCGTCCAGCTTATCGCGCCGCGCACCGCCCGACCATCGAAACCGGAACGGGGCCGATTACATCCGCGTCATCTGCCTGTCAGCGATGGGCTCGGCCTGGGGCCGGTGCACCAGCGACACCAGCACCACGCTGATGATCATCAGCAGATACCAGCTGCCCAGCTTGGCCAGGGATACCGGCGCCCAGCCGTCCGCCTGATCCGGATAGATCCACGCCCGCGAGAAGGTGCCCACGTTCTCCGCCACCCAGATGAACAGGGCCACCAGAAAGAAGCCCAGCAGGATGGGCATCCAGCGCCGCGTCCGGTCGGGCGTGAAATAGAACCGTCCGCGCCAGAACAGCACAGCCGTCGCCGCGAACAGCGCCCACCGAATGTCCATCACCCAGTGATGGGCGAAGAAGTTCACATAGATCCCCGCCGCCAGCAGCCAGGTGGTCCACAGCGGCGGATAGCCCGTGAACCGGATGTCGAAGATGCGCCAGATGCGGGCGATGTAGCTGCCCACCGCCGCGTACATGAAGCCCGAGAACAGGGGCACCTCGCCGATCCGCAGCAGGCTGGCCTCGGGATAGATCCACGACCCCGCCGCCGTCTTGAACAGCTCCATGACGGTGCCGACGATGTGGAAGACGAGGATCACCCTCGCCTCGTCCCAGCTCTCGAGCTTCAGCAGAAGCATGGCCGCCTGGATGGCCACCGCCCCGATCACCAGAAAGTCGTAGCGGGCCAGCGGCGCGTCGTCGGGATAAAGCAGATGCGTGCCCAGCAGCAGCGCCAGCATCAGCCCGCCGAACAGGCAGGCCCAGCCCTGCTTGATCCCGAACATCAGGAACTCGAAGCCCCACCGGGTCACGCGCCGCCGGTCGGCCCAGTCCTGCAGCCGCAGCAGATGCGCCCGCCCCCAGGCCTCGAGCGGAAGGCGCCGCGCCTCACTCATGTGGGCGTCAGCCCCGGCCGCGATAGGTCGGCACGCCCTGGTCGGGCAGCCACAGCCCCTCGGGCGCCGGGCCGGTCTGCCAGAACACGTCGATGGGGATGCCCCCGCGCGGATACCAGTAGCCGCCGATCCTCAGCCATTTGGGCGCCAGCAGGTCGGCCAGCCGCTTGCCGATGGCCACAGTGCAGTCCTCATGGAACGCCCCGTGATTGCGGAACGACGTGAGGTACATCTTCAGGCTCTTGGATTCGACCAGCCAGTCCCCCGGCGCATAGTCGATCACCAGATGGGCGAAGTCCGGCTGGGCCGTCACCGGGCACAGGCTGGTGAACTCCGGCGCGGTGAAGCGCGCCAGATACAGGGTGTCGGCGTGCGGATTGGGCACGCGCTCCAGAACGGCCTGTTCGGGGCTGTCGAAGCCCCGCACATCGCCGCCGAGCTGGGTGAGGCCGGAAGTGTTCGTGGTCATGGGATCGCTTTAGCGCCTCGCCGCGCGCCGGTCATCACCAAGAAAGCTCAAGTGAGCGGCGTCCATTCCTCGTCGGCCGGCAAGGGCGCGAACAGGGCGTCCAGTTGCGCGTCGCTGACGCCCGCCAGATCGGCGGGCGACCACATCGGCGCATTGTCCTTGTCCACGATCACCGCCCGCACCCCTTCCTGGAAGTCGTGGGTGCGCACCACGCGCCCGCCCAGCCGGTACTCCATGGCCATGTTGTCGGCGAAGGATGTCAGCCCCGCCCCGGTGCGGATCTGGCGCAGTGACACCTTCATGGACTGGGGCGACTTGGTCTTCAGGATCGACAACTGCTTCAACGCCCACGCCGATCCGTCCGCCTCCAACGCCGCGAAAACTTCCTCGACAGTGTCAAAGGCGAAAAGCCGGTCGATGGCCTCGCGATGCTCGCTCAGCGGGGCCGGTCCGGGGTCGCTCGCCCAAGCTTCTGCCTCAGCAAGTGGTGCATGAGGATGGTAGCCAATAGATTCAACCAGATCCCCGATGTCGTCGCTTTTGACAAAATGCGTATGGATCCCCAGCGCCACCGTGTCCGCCGCCTTCAGCCGCGCCCCGGTCAGGGCCAGCCACACGCCCGTCTGGCCCGGCAGGCGCGGCAGGAACCAGCCGCCGCCCACGTCGGGGAACAGGCCGATGCCCGTCTCGGGCATGGCGTAGGTGGTCCGTTCGGTGGCGATGCGCACGTCCGCCGGCTCGCTGATGCCCACGCCGCCGCCCATGACGATGCCGTCCACCAGCGCCGTCACCGGCTTGGGATAGTCGAACAGCAGATGGTTCAGCCGGTACTCCGCGTGGAAGAACGCCTTCGCCTCCGACGCATCGCCCGCCCCGCTCTCGGCGATCATGCGGATGTCGCCCCCGGCGCAGAACCCCCGCTCGCCCGCATGGTCGATCAGCACCGACTGGACCGCCGGATCATCCCGCCAGTCCAGAAGCGCCGCGATCATCGCCTCGCACATGCCCTTGTTCAGCGCATGGATGGCCTTGGGCCGGTTCAGGGTGATCACGCCGAGACCGTTGTCGACGCGGGTGAGAATCTCGTCGGTCATTGGCGCAGCATCTCCCGCGCGGTGATCACGCGCATGATCTCGTTGGTGCCTTCCAGGATGCGGTGCACCCGCAGGTCGCGCACGATGCGCTCCAGCGGATAATCCTTCAGATAGCCGTAGCCGCCATGCAGCTGCAGCGCCTCGTCGGCGATCTGGAAACAGGCGTCGGTGGCCAGCCGCTTGGCCATGGCGCACCATTTGGTCTTCTCCGGGTGGGCCGTATCGATGGCCCAGGCCCCGCGCAGCACCATCAGCCGGGCGGCGTCCAGCTGGGTCGCCATATCCGCCAGCTTGAACTGGGTGTTCTGGAACTCGGCCAGCGCCTTGCCGAACTGCTTGCGCGACGCGACGTAGTCCTGCGCCGTCTCCAGCGCCAGACGCGCCCCGCCCAGCGAACAGGCGGCGATGTTCAGCCGCCCGCCGTCCAGCCCCATCATCGCATAGCGGAAGCCGTCGCCTTCCTTGCCCAGCAGGTTCGCCGCCGGCACCCGGCAGTCGTCGAACTGGACGATGGCCGTGGGCTGGGCGTTCCAGCCCATCTTCTTCTCCTGGGCGCCGAAGCTCAGGCCCGGCGTGTCCTTGTCCACGACAAAGGCGCTGATGCCCTTGGCCCCCTCCCCGCCCGTGCGGGCCATGACCACATAGATGTCCGAGGTCCCGGCGCCCGAGATGAACGCCTTGGAGCCGTTCAGGACGTAGTGCTCGCCGTCCTTCACCGCCGTGGTCCGCAGCGCCGCCGCGTCGGACCCGGAGCCCGGCTCGGTCAGGCAATAGCTGGCGATCCTGTCCATGCTCACCAGCGACGGCACATAGCGCGCGCGCAGGTCGTCCGAGCCGAACCCGTCGATCATCCAGGTGGCCATGTTGTGGATCGAGATGAACGCCGCCACGGACACGTCGCCCCGGGACAGCTCTTCAAAGATCACCGCCGCCTCGACCCGGCCCAGCGCCATGCCGCCATGCTCCTCGCCCGCATAGATGGCGCAGAAACCCATCTCGGCGGCCGCTTTCATCACGTCGACGGGGAAGTGCTTCTCCTCGTCCCAGCGGGCGGAATGGGGCGCCAGTTCGGCCTCGGCGAAGGCCCGGGCGGCCTCCTGAATGGCGCGTTGATCCTCGGTGAGGGCGAAGTCCATGAACATCCCTGAAAGCTTCGCGGCTTTGCGCCGCTGTTGCGATTGGTCTATGCGGCGGCCTGAACGGCGCGTCGTCGGGGGGCTGACGGCGGAATCCATGAGGAGACCCGCATGAGCGACACCGCTAATACCGGACAGGGGCGCGATCCGTCGAGCGATGATCGCAATCTGGCCATGGTCGGCCACGCCCTGATGTTCGCCTCACCCTTCGTCTTCGGCCTCACCGCCCTGATGGCCGTGGTCATCGCCTATGTGCGCAAGCCCGAGGCCGAGCCCCTGGCCTGCAGCCACTACCGGTATCAGATCCGCCACTTCTGGATCGCGTTCGCCCTCGCCATGATCGCCTTCATCGCCCTGGCGGTGGGGGTGGCGTTCCTGTTCGTGGATCTGGTCCGGCTGGTGGTGGCCAACGCCCCCGGCGACGCCTGGGAGGCCGTGGCCATGCAGGTGAACCCGGAAATGCCCGTGGTCTTCTTCGTCGGCGTGTTCGTGTTCCTGATCGCCTACGCCTTGGCCAGCCTCTGGGTCATCATCTCCTCGGTCATCGGCATGGTGCGTCTGGGCGCCCAGCAGCCCATGGGCCGCGCCCCCGCCTGAAAGCTGTCACCATGAGCGTCTTCACCCCCGCCCCCTTCCCCGCCGCGCGCCCGCGCCGTCTGCGCCGCACCCCCTGGGTCCGCTCGCTGGTGGCCGAGCACGTGCTGACCCCGTCCGACCTGATCTGGCCGCTGATCGTCCACGACGGCGACGAGGACCGCGTCCCTGTCCCGTCCATGCCCGGGGTCGACCGCCTCAGCCCGAAGGCCGCCGCCGAGGCCGCCCGGGAAGCCGCGTCCCTGGGCATCCCCGCGGTGGCCCTGTTCCCCAACATTGACCCGTCGAAAAAGGACGCCGAGGCCTCCGGCGCCGTGGATCCCGACGGCCTGATCCCCGACTGCATCAAGGCCATCAAGGACGCCGCCCCGGACATCGGCGTCATGACCGACGTGGCGCTGGACTGCTTCGCCGACCACGGCCACGACGGCCTCATCGAGAACGGCATCATCGTCAACGACGCCACCCTGGACCGTCTGGCCGAAATGGCCTTCATCCACGCCCACGCGGGCGCCGACATGGTGGGCCCGTCGGACATGATGGACGGCCGCGTGGCCGCCATCCGCGACGCCCTGGAGGCCAACGGCTTCCACGACGTGCTGATCCTGTCCTACGCCGCCAAATACGCATCGGCCTTCTACGGCCCCTACCGCGACGCCGTGGGCTCCGCGAAAGCCCTGACCGGCGACAAGAAGACCTACCAGATGGACTTCGCCAATTCCGAGGAAGCCCTGCGCGAGGTCGCCGCCGACCTGGCCGAGGGCGCCGACGCGGTGATGGTCAAGCCGGGCCTGCCCTATCTGGACATCGTGCGCCGCATCCACGAGGCGTTCCACGTGCCCACCTTCGCCTATCAGGTGTCCGGCGAGTACGCGATGATGCGCGCCGCCGCCGCCAACGGCTGGCTGGACGAGGACCGGGCCGTCATCGAGACCCTCACCGCCTTCAAGCGCGCCGGCTGCGCGGGCGTCCTGACCTATTTCGCCCCCCGCGCCGCCCGTCTTCTGGGCGCCTGATCCGGCTCGAAATTGTCACCGATCGGCGCCATCCTCTCGCCCGGCGGAGGAGGAGAGACAGCCATGCAGATCGTGACCAGCCTCAGCTTTCGCGGCCAGTGCCGCGAGGCCTTTGAATTCTATGCCGATGTCCTGGGCGGAGAGATCACTGCCGCCATGCCCTACGGCGACGGCCCGCCCGACATGCCGGTCAATCCCGAGATGAAGGACTGGCTGATGCACTGCTGGCTTCAGGTCGGCGATCAGGCCCTGATGGGGGCCGACATGGATGTCGAGTGGGCCCCCAACATCGACAAGCCGAAGAACGGCTTCGACGTCACCCTGCACACCGACGACATCGATCAGGCCCGCAGCTGGTTCGAGGCGCTGTCCCAGGGCGGCAAGGTGGTTATGCCCTTCGAAAAGACCTTCTGGTCCCCCGGATACGGCTCCTGTATCGACCGCTTCGGCGTGCCGTGGATGGTCAACACCAACGGCGAACCCGAGGGCTGAACCCGACGACGGCGCTACAGCGGGAACGTCACTTCCACCACCAGGCCCGCCGGGTCCCAGGTCCGGCTGATCGTGCCCCTGATCTGGCCGACCACCCCTTCCTTCAGCACCGAACCGAACCCCTCGCGGGTCGGCGGGACCACCGGCGGCCCGCCGGCCTCCCGCCAGACCAGCGTCACCACACGGTCTTCCAGCGTCCAGGTGACCGACACCTTGCCGTTGGCGCGGCTGCATGCCCCGTACTTGTTCGCATTGGTGGCCATCTCGTGCATCAGCATGCTGATGGGCTGGACCTGCTCGGGAGACAGCGCCACCTCCGGGCCGTGGGCCTCCACGCTGTCCCTGGGGCACAGCGCGTCCAGCTCCTCCCGCACCACATCCTCGAGCCGCCCGCCTTCCCAGCGCCGGTTGGCCAGCGACGTCTGCGCCCGCGACAGGGCGCTGATCCGACCCGCCAGAATGGCCTTGTAGCTTTCCAGATCGTCCGCCCGCGTCAGCTGGGCCAACGAGTGCACCACCGCGAGCATATTGCGCGCGCGGTGATCCACCTCCCGCATCAGCAGGTTGCGCGCCATCTCGTTGCGCTTCTCCTCGCTGATGTCGCGCGCCTCGATGATCGTCCCGACCACCTTGGCCTCGTCGTCCTGGACCGGGCTGGCGGTGAAGGCGACCGGATAGAACGACCCATCCTTGTGAACGAAGATTTCCTCGCCCTGGGTCCCCACCTGTTCCGGGAAGCTGCGGTCGATGGGGCAGTCCTCCAGCGGAAAGGGCGTGCCGTCCGGATGGGTGTGATGGATCACGTCGTGAAGCGGGCGCCCCGTGACCTCCGGGAACGAGAACCCGGTCAGGGTCTCGGCCGCCTTGTTCATGAAGACGCAGTGCTGCTGCTCATTCATCAGGAACACGGACATGGTCGTATTGCTGAGGATCGCATCCAGCCGCGCCGAGATTTCCCGCAGCTCCGACTCGATTTTCCGATAGCTCGTGATGTCCTGGATGGCCGCGTAGAAGACCTTGTCGCCGCCCTCGTCGAACACCTGAAGCTTGACCGAGACGTTGTAGTCCGTCCCGTCCTTGCGCCGGTGAACCGTCTCGAAATCCAGCCGCTCAACCGCGCCGGATTGCAGCGGCTCGACAAGATCGAGAAAATCCTGGTGCGAGATGTACGGCTTCAGGTCCCAGGGCGTCAGGTCCCGCAGCTCGTCCAGCGTATAGCCGAGGTTTTCGCGCGCGCCCCTGTTGACCAGTCGAAAGCGAAAGTCGTCGCTGGCGAAGATGTAGACCTCGCTGGCCGCTTCCTCAACGATTCGCCCGAGACGATCGCTGGTCAGACCGATTCCGCTGGCCATGCTGGAAACTTCCGCCTCGAAGGGGTTTGACGCTCGATACCTCCTAATAGAGTCGGCGATCACGCGACAGTCACATTGATGGCTGTCGTCCCGCCTCCTGGATCGGCTCATCCCGCCACGCGCTTCGATCAGACGACAGGAACGGTCCCTCCGTCGATGACGTATTCGGCGCCATGGATGGAGCCCGCCCGGTCTGACGCAAGAAAGGCCACCAGTTCGGCGACTTCCTGCGGCCAGGCCGGTCGCCCGATGGGAATCCCGCCGAGCGCGTCCATTATGCTTTGCCGCGCCGCCTCGTCGTCCGTGCCGGCGGATCGGGCGACCCGGGACACCAGCGCCTGGGCTGAGTCGGTGTTGATCCAGCCGGGCGCGACCGAGGTGACCCGAACGCCGTGAGGCCCGACCTCCCGCGACAGGGCCTTCGAATAGGTGGTCAGCGCCGCCTTGGCGGCGGCGTAGGCGGTCGTGGAGTCCGGCAGGGGCAAGCGGCGCTGGATGCTGGAAACATGGATCACCACGCCCGATCCGCGCGCGGCCATCGCCGGGACCAGCGCCCGGTCAAGCCGAACCGCGGGCATGAGGTTCAGATCAATCTCCGCCTGCCACGCCAGGTCGTCCAGGGCCGCGAACCCGCCGCCGGGCGATTGCGAGCCGCCCAGCACGTGCACGATGATGTCGAGGGACTCCACCGACCCGCCAAGCGCTGTGACGAGGGCGGCGACACCCTCGGGGCGGGTGAGATCCGCAGCCACGAATTCGGCGGGAAGCGCCTCGGCCGGCGGCGTCCGCGCCGTCGTGATGACCCGGGCGCCGGCCGCTGCGAAGCGGCGCACGATGGCCTCGCCAGCGCCCTTGGTCCCGCCCGTCACCAGAACAAGTCTGTCGGCGAACTCGGTCGCGTCCGCCTTGAACGTCGGCCCCATCACAGGCTGATCTCCAGGGCCGTGATGGCCTCGTCCGCAAGGGTGAAGCGGTAGGTGAAGACAAGCGGGCTGCCGGGGAAGTCGCCGGTCACGCGGGCGGTCACGATGCGCCCGTCGTCAGCCACGGCGCTCTCGAGCGGGTCGGCCTTCATGCGGTAGCGCCCGATCGTATCCCGGGCCCATGCGGCGATGGCGACCCGTCCGCGATGGGTCTGGTGTTCGTCGCGCACCTCGGCGTCGGGAGCGAAGGCGGCAGCGACATCATCCGGCAGCGCTGCGTCGGCGGCCTTGAAATAGGCGGCGATCGGGCCGGAAAGCTGAACGGTCATGGTCCTCATCCAGGTAGAAGTTGCGATGGGGATCAGGTGGCCCTAGGCTGAAAAAATGACAAGAACAGACAAAAAAGTTGGGTACTCACCAGAAAGTAAGCCGCCGTACACGCCCGTGACCGCAGCCGAGGGCGTGGCGGCGGCGTTCGGCGTGCTTGAGGGCCGCTGGAAAATGCTGATCCTGTTCCATCTGTTCGGCGGTGCGGTTCTTCGATTTTCCGAGCTCGAGCGGGCCATCCCCGCCGTCTCGCAAAAGATGCTGATCCAGCAGCTCCGGCAGCTTGAGGCCGACGGGGTTGTCGAGCGCATCATCTATCCCGAAGTGCCGCCGAAAGTGGAGTACCGGCTTACGCCCTGGGGGCAGGCGCTCTGTCCTGCGCTCGACGCCATTCTGAAATGGGCCGAGCAACGACCGCTCTGACTACCCCCCGTCCAGTCCCTCGTCCGGGGCCGTCCCGCAGCGCACCAGCTGCACCGGGGCGCCGCCGCGGTCCGCCCAGGTCAGGGTCAGTCGGTCCTCGACCACCCGCATATTGACCGTCTCGCGGCTCGTCATCCCCTCGGACTCGCAAGCCAGGCTGGCGTCATAGCTGTCGCCTGACTGTTCGATGGCGGTGATGTCGCAGCGGTTCTCGTAGCCCTCGAAGCGCACGGCGCTGATGCGGATGGGGACCTGATCGGTGGTCGCCGACGTGGCGCCGCACCACGCCTCTTCGGCCGCCCACGTCCCCACGAAAGTCTCCGGCCCCTCGCCCGGCTGGATCGCGACGGTGGGATTGATGGTCGGCGCCTCGGTGACCGGGTCGGCCGGGTCGCCCGGCGGATTGGTCGGCTCCCCGCAGGCGGCGATGGCGAGGCAGGCGGCGGAGAGGAGCAGGAGGTTTTTCATGGCCGACTGAACGCGGGCGCGTCCCGTTCGTTTCCCCCGGACACGCGAGAACCGCCGCATCCGGGACACACCATCGCCCGGATTGTCACAATTCGGCTGTCCCTCTGTGGTCTGAGGATGCGGACCGCCTATACC
>Ga0114900_1000224_pt1 | contig 48176 bp, 42 predicted proteins | sample MalvireepMed_231_FD_89685 | JGI IMG/M metagenome (GOLD analysis project Ga0114900, IMG submission 89685) | Marine viral communities from the Global Malaspina Expedition - Malaspina viral metaG DeepMed_231 | ecosystem: Environmental > Aquatic > Marine > Oceanic | place: Mediterranean Sea...
GATCTGCGCAATAACGGTGGCGGCTCCCTGCTGGAGGTGAACAAGCTGGTCAGCCTGTTTATCAACCGGGGCCCCACCGTACAGGTGCGCGAGTCTAATGGCCGGGTCAGCATTGAGGGTGATAAATTCCCCGGTGTGCTCTACGCCGGCCCCATGGCGGTGATGGTCAATCGCTTCAGCGCTTCTGCCTCGGAAATCTTTGCCGGCGCAATGCAGGATTATGGCCGCGCCCTGATTGTCGGTGATCAGACCTACGGCAAAGGCACAGTGCAGACATTGCTGGATCTGAACCACGGCAAGCTTAAGATGACCAACGCCAAGTTCTATCGGGTATCCGGTTCCAGTAACCAGAACCTGGGCATCGTGCCCGACGTGGATATGCCATCGCTTATCGACAAGGACGAGGTGGGAGAAAGCTCGTTGCCCAATGCCCTGCCCTGGGATGAAATTGACTCGGCAAAATACCAGCGTGTCAGCGATATTGTCCCCTACCTGCCCCAGCTGCGGGAACAGCATTCCAGCCGCATCAACGAGGACCCGGAGTTCATTTACGTGGAATCCCTGCGCAGGTTGCTGGACGAGAACCGCAACCGCACGGAGTTGTCCCTGAACGAAAAAAGTCGCACAGCCACACAAAAGGCGTTGGATCGCGAACGCCTTGCCATCGAAAACCAGCGCCGCAAATCCCGCGACGAAGAGCCGCTTGCCAGCATCAAGGAGCTGCGTGATCTGGAAGAGCAGCGGGCGCTGGACCCGGAAAGCGATGACGAATCCATTGATGAAGATCCGTACGTACGGGAAACCGGGGAAATTCTGGTGGACTACATGAATCTGATACGAGAAAACCAGGTGGCCCGCAAAGGCTAAATCGGGCCATCCCAACTACGGAAACAACAGGCGCAGCAACAAAAAAACCGGCTTTCGCCGGTTTTTTTGTTTTCAGGCCAGGGCTTTGAAGCCCCAGCGGGCCGGATCGTCTCCCAGACCGGCTTTCAAGGTTCGCTTGCCCAATCGATGATTCAAGTCTTCCAGGACCCGCTTGGCAGGATCCGGCAGGAACCGCACCCCGAGACTGGCGGCACTGACAGCCGTCTTCACCACCCGCACCGCAGTGGCAGCGGAAACGCTGCTATGGATATTCAGATCATCCGCGACTTTGTCGCCAATCAGGTAACGGCTGAAGCCCAGCAATACCTCATAGGACAGGTTGAACGGCGGTTTGCCGGCCATGTCCCGCAACAGGGCCTTGGCCAGTGATTCGCTGTCCGCCGTGGGTTCATACAGGTGCGAGGTCAACTGCATGGCAAGAATTTCCTGTTCTTCCAGGGTGGTTGTCAGCAAGGCGTCGTCGACACCAAGCAGGTACCCCGCATAACGCCAGAAATAATGCATGGATTCATGTTCGGTGCGGCTGATCTGCAGCCCCAATCGTTTGAGCCCCCTGACCACCATGAAATCGAACTCCAGAATGGTGCCGGCCATGTCCTCCTGATTGATGGGCAGATCATATCTGGCATTGTTCCAACGCGGATTATTGGCCAAGAACTGTCGCACTGCCGCGTGCAGCAGGCGTACCTCCATCAGGGTGCGATGCCCAAGGCTGCCGGGGCGAATGCCGTCGTCGCCAACGATGTTGTGGAGCATCTGCCCAGTTTCATAGATCCGTCGGGAAACATCTTTCTGCAAGCGTCCGGTGGCAACCAGTACCTGGGATGGCTTGTTGTGCGCATAACCTTCCACCAGGCTGGAACACATCAGCACCAGGCCCTGCAGTGCGCCATTGCGGCGGTACATGCGCCGGCCCAGCTCCATGGCGTCGAAATCAACCCACGATGGCACCGTATGGCAATGGTCTAGAAAAGCCAGGAAATCGCCACCCTCTTCCCTGGCCCGTCTTTCCACTTCCTCTAGTAAACCGGAAGGTCGGGTGAACTTGATTTGTGCCGCGCAGCGGTCCGCCAGCGGGTCCTGTACCTGGCGCCAGGCATTCAGTCGTTCATGGGAATAGCGGTCCCACCAGACCCGCTCACGGGGGCTCTGTGGTCCGCGCTCGAAGCGGGAGATTTCCTGTGGTGTTGCCATGACTTACCTCGCATTTGTTACCACCTTAGAACTCGTGAGTTCTGTGGTAACGCTAGGCCAGCGAGGCAAGGCGGTCAACACACTAAACAGTGAAATCTGTTACCCCTTCAATCAGGGTATTGATTAGCCACTGCGGTGCATCCAGGGGAAGATCATGGCCTGCCTGAGGGTGGGATTTCATCGGCAGGTCCCAGGCCTGGGCAAGGCTCTGTGAGCAGGCAGGGCTGACCAGGCGGTCCCCTGCCCCGTTAATGATCAAAACAGGCACGCTTTCCGGTAAGGACGCTGGAGCTCGAAACCGCATGGCAGCGAGCAGCTGGCGCAGGCTGTTAATCAAAGAGACCGGCTGCTCGCGGGCATAGCCAGCCCAGGTTTCTGCCAGCTGATGAAGGAATTCGGGCTCACGCAGGTTTGAGGTAATTTCCAGAATGGCAGTTTCCTTGCGCAATCGGTCACGACCGAATACTGCATCACTTAGCAGGCGGCGGTAATTAGCTGGGCGCAAGCGTCGCCAGAACGGGCTGTATCGGCTGGCACTGGTGTTGATCAAGCCCGCAAATGCCACATCGCCAGGTGCCTGACACAACCATTGCACCGCCACCATGCCGCCCAGTGACAAGGCTACCAGATGGTAAGGACCCTGATGTCCCTGTTTGACCAGCTGATCGCGCAGATGGGCCACCATGGCGGCAACCCGAGTCGGGCTTTTGTCCTGATAGAAGCGCCCGTTACCAGGCAAATCCACAGTTACAACCCGGTCCTGCGGCACACTGGCCTGAAAATGTTCCGGGAAATCCTCCCAGTGTCTCTGTTCACGAACCAGGCCACGCAACAACACCCAGGTTCTTCCCATGCAAGCTCTCCTTTCTGGCGCTTATTCTGTACCCTGTCAGACACAAACCAACAAAGCCTGTAACAGGTCCGGGCAATGACCCACTATCCAATACCGGCTAGAATGCCACCGGCGTTCAGGATGGCAAACGGAGTTTCCTCGCGACTATGACACGAAAAACCGTAAAACGGGTTAAGACCGGCTCGGTTGAGCGACGCTTTTCCATGGCCAAGGCCGGCTTTCTGGCCGGTGCCAAGTATGCGACCGCCAGTGCCGGCTCCATCTTTACCCCCAAGGATCAACGTGAGGCTCGCCGCAAGGAGAACCTGTCCGCCCGCGCCCAGGAGCTGGTGGATGAACTGGGCCGACTCAAGGGTTCTGTCGTCAAAATCGGCCAGATGATGGCCCTTTTCGGCGAGCATTTCCTGCCAGAGGAAGTGACCACAGCCCTGCACACTCTGGAAAACCAGACCAGCGCCCTGGAGTGGCCCTCCATTGAGCGCCACCTCAAGCGAGAGCTTGGCGAGGTCAAAATGGCGGAACTGGAGATCGAGGAAACGCCGCTGGGCGCCGCCTCCCTGGCCCAGGTCCATAAAGCCATACGTAAATCGGACGGCAAGGAGCTGGTGCTCAAGATCCAGTATCCTGGCGTTGCCGATGCCATTGACTCGGACATGCGCGCCCTGGTTCGCCTGCTCAAGCTGAGTCGCCTGGTTCCGATGACCGAGCAATTCAATCTGTGGCTCGATGAAGTGCGCGAAATGCTCCAGCGGGAAGTGGATTACGATCTGGAGGCCCACACCACCCGCCATTTTCGACACGTGCTGGCCGAAGATACCCGATTTGTGGTGCCGGAAATCGTCTCTGAGTACTCCAGCCACAACATCATGTGCATGACCTTCGAGCGCGGCATCAGCGTCACCGACCCGTCCGTGCTGAAGCTATCCCAGGAACGCCGCAACTTTATCGGTCGCGCCATCATGGAGTTGTGCTGCCGGGAGGTGTTCGAATGGAACAAAATGCAGACCGACCCTAATTTCGGCAACTATCTGCTGCGTTTTGGCGACAGCCCTGAGAATGACCAGATTGTATTGCTGGACTTCGGCGCTATTCGGGATTTTGACAATGAGGTGCTGGGACCGGGCCGGGAAATGATCAGAGCGTCCTTTCACCACGACGGTGATCGCCTGATTCGCGCCCTCAACGCCCTGGATTTCCTGGCCCGCGGTGCCCCGCGACGCCTTCTGGATGACTTTTGCTCGCTTTGCTTTGAGGCCATTGAGGTGCTGCAGGACCCTGACCGCTTCCCGCCACCGGCGGAAGTCCTCAATGACAAGGGCGAATATTGCTGGGGCAACAGCGATTTACCAAACCGGATCATGAATCGGGCCAGCCGCAATGCCTTGTCAGTGCACTTTGATGTGCCGCCAAAGGAATTTATTTTCCTCGCCCGCAAGCTACTTGGTGCCTACACATTTTTGCATGTAATCGAGGCCGAAGTGCGTGGCAATACTATTCTCGAGCCATTTATTCACATGCAGGAAGATGCGGACGTAATGCTGGTTGATCAAAAAACCATCAGTCCGGTAGATTAACGGCTCCGAAAGTGACAAAAACACCGATTTGTCACCCGCTTATCGGTGCGATAACGAATTGTCATTTGCCAAGGTGGCATCGCCACAATAAGGTTAGCACCCTGCTGAGAGCCTGTTTCAGGCCTTTGCGCCACCGACGGAAGTTATTCCCCGGTTTGTCCGATTCAACGGACTGACCGGAGGTATTCGACCTTCGCAGTGTGACGGATGACAGTAGCGACCTCCGGGTCACCACTTTCCGCCGCACGCGGTGCGCAAGGGCCTGGGACAGGCTCTTGTCGGTCGGCTCCCATGAAGCGACCGTTTAACGAGGCTTTCAAGGCGCCGGGTTGCCAACTCAGCCGCCCTGATAGCCGATTATTTGCGAACCACAGACGGGGGTAACGCAGGTGATTATCGGTGTTCCCAAAGAAATCTGCCCTGGCGAGCAGCGCGTTGCATTAACGCCTGCCAACGTCAGCGCATTGCTGAAAAAACAAGGTGTCGAGATCATCATCGAGCGTGGCGCTGGTGATATTGCCGGCTACCCGGACAGCGCGTTTGAAGCTGCCGGTGCCAAGCTGGTTGATCGCGACGAGGTATTCTCTTCCGCTCAAGTGGTACTGCAGGTGCAAACACCTGGCAGCAACACCCAGAACGGCAACGAGGATCTCGACAAACTCAAGCAAGGCCAGATCGTTATCGGTATGACCGATCCGCTGGCCAACCCGCAATTTGCCCAGACCCTGGCCGACAAGAAAGTTACCGGCCTGGCACTGGAGCTGGTACCGCGGATCACCCGCGCCCAGGCTATGGATGTACTCTCCTCCATGGCCATGATTGCCGGTTACAAATGCGTGCTGCTGGCTGCCAACGAATCCCAGCGCATGTTCCCCATGAACATGACCGCTGCCGGCACCATGAACGCCTCCCGCGTGTTCGTGATGGGTGCCGGTGTAGCTGGCTTGCAGGCCTGTGCAACTGCCAAGCGCCTGGGTGCTGTGGTGGAAGCCTATGACGTGCGCCCAGCTGCCCGTGAACAGATCCTGTCCGTTGGCGCCAAGCCGGTGGAGCTGGACCTTGATACCGGTGAAGCAGAAGGCTCCGGCGGTTACGCCAAAGCCCAGGGCGAAGACTTCCTCAAGCGTCAGCGCGAGCTGATGACAGAAGTCATCAAGGAAATGGACGTGGTAATCACCACTGCTGCCGTTCCCGGCGCGAAGAGCCCTATTCTGGTCACCGAAGACATGGTCAAGGCCATGAAACCCGGCTCCATCATTGTGGATCTGGCCGCCGAACGTGGCGGCAACTGTGATTTGACCGAGTCTGGCAAGACCGTTGTCAAGCACGGCGTGACCATCGTCGGCCCCGAGAACGTGCCCTCCTCCGTATCTTTCCATGCCAGCCAGATGTTCGGCAAAAACATGGAAAACCTGCTTAATCTGCTGCTGGACGATAACGGCGACCTGCAACTGGATTTCGAAGACGAAATCGTTGTGGAAACCGTCATCAGCCACGATGGTGACGTACCCCAGGCCCGCCTGCGCGACCTGCTCGGCCTGCCCGCTCTGGCCAAGCCTGAGCCCGAGGCAGAGGAAACCGCCGATGCGGACTCCGACGCCAACAAGGAGGAGGAGAAATAATGGATTTCGTAGCCCAACTGACTCTGTTTGTGCTGGCGATCTTCCTCGGTGTGGAACTGATCACCAAGGTTCCGCCCACCCTGCACACCCCGCTGATGTCCGGTTCCAACGCGATTTCCGGCATCACTGTAGTGGGTGCCCTGATCGCTGCCGGCTCCGACTCCGGCATGCTGATCAATGTGCTGGGCTTTATCGCTGTGGTGCTGGCCACCATCAACGTGATTGGCGGCTTCATGGTCACCAATCGAATGCTGGCGATGTTCAAGAGGAAGTAATTCATGCAGAACTGGATTGATATCGCCTACTTGATCGCCGCCTGCCTGTTTGTGGTGGGCATCAAGGGGCTGACCAAGCCGAAAACTGCCGTGCGCGGGAACCTGCTGGCTGCTGCCGGTATGGGTGTTGCCGCCGTGGTTACCCTGCTCAACGAGCATATTGTTACCTATGAAGTGATCATCGCCGGTGTTGTTGTCGGCGGCCTGATTGGCGCTGTCATGGCCAAGAAGGTACAGATGACTGCCATGCCGCAGATGATCGCGCTGCTGAACGGTTTTGGTGGCGGCGCCTCCTTCTCCGTTGCGGCTGCCGAGTTTTTCCGCGGTTCCGCCAACGACACTGTATCTGTGATTGCTACCGGTGCTGCCGTATTGATCGGTGCAGTGACGCTGACTGGTTCCCTGGTGGCATTCGCCAAGCTGCAGGAGCTCATCGACGGCAAGCCCATGGGCTTCCCGGGCATGAAGGTGGTTAACGCCATTCTGTTTATCGGCTCTATCGTTGGCATCGGCTATCTGGTCGCCAACCCGGGTAATGAAATGGTGTTCTGGGGCCTGGTGGTTGCGGCCATGTTCCTCGGCCTGCTGCTGGTACTGCCGATTGGTGGTGCAGACATGCCGGTGGTGATTGCCCTGTTGAACTCCTATTCCGGTGTGGCGGCATCCGCTGCCGGTTTCGTGATGGGCAACAGCGCCCTGATCATCACCGGTTCCCTGGTCGGTGCGTCTGGCCTGATCCTGACCAGCATCATGTGTAAAGCCATGAACCGCTCCCTCACCAACGTACTGTTCGGTGTAATGGCGGAAGCCGGCGAAGCCATGGATGAAGACGAAGTCTATGCTGGCAAGGTGAAGTCCACCTCCGCAGACGAAGTCGCCATGATGCTTGAAACTGCACGCCGCGTGGTCATTGTCCCCGGCTTTGGTCTGGCCATGGCCCAGGCACAGCACGCGGTCCGCGAAATGGCTGACACCATGGAAGCGATGGGTATCGAAGTGGAATACGCTATCCACCCGGTAGCCGGCCGTATGCCTGGCCACATGAACGTACTGCTGGCAGAAGCCGAAGTGCCCTACGACAAGCTCAAGGACATGGATACCATCAATCCAACCTTCGAGCAGACTGATGTGGCCATCGTGCTGGGCGCCAACGACGTGACCAACCCCATGGCCCGTGAGGACAAAGGCAGCCCGATTTATGGCATGCCCATCCTCAACGTGGACAAGGCCAAAACCGTGGTTGTGGTAAAACGCTCCCTGAGCGCCGGTTTCGCCGGCCTGCCCAACCCGCTGTTCGCCAAGGACAACACCCTGATGTTGTTCGGCGACGGCAAAGGCGCGGTGCTGGATATCACTACCGCTCTGAAAGAAGGATGATCCGCACGTGATCACAAAAAAGGGGAGCTTCGGCTCCCCTTTTTTTGTGCCTGAACCCTCGATTCTTCAGGCCAACTGCCCCAAGAGTTCATCACGGATTTACGGGAATTCAGACTGCCGGAAGCGGACGCCTGAAACCGAAACCAGCCTGCTCCTCAACGCTTCTTGGGAGATTGCCAGTCCAGGCCCGGTGGAGGCAGAGATAGCTATTCACGGCCAGAGGCTTTTCCGTTTATAGCGTCCGGCCTCCGACGTCAGAGCCTGTGTCACTTTCTCTCGACGATACACAAAAAAAGCCCGCCTCAATTGAGGCGGGCTTTTTCATGCTGCCTGCAGCGTGAAGCATGCTGCATTTCGTTACTTGAACGTATAAACCAGTCCCACCGATACCTGATGATCCGATTCCTTGGTCCCTGCGGGCACCTTGGATTCATGCTCGAGCAAATGGCGTAGCCGCAAAGCGAAATGGCTGTTGATCTTGCTGGTCAGGGACGTTTCCATCCGGGTGCTGGTGGAATCTTCACCCACTTCACTGCTGATCTCTTCCTGGAATTCAGCGTTTTCGCTGATCTGCCAGTGATATTTCAGCGCCAAGCGAGCAATGGCGCTTTCTTCCGTATCAGCACAGTCACCGTAGGAATCTTCCGGTTCCAGACACTGAACGCGGTAACCGGGACCGGCTTCCAGGTCCAGCGTATGCGCATCACGATCGATTACACGACGACCCAGACCGACAGCGTAGCTGGCCTGGTAGTGGAACCCGGAGAAATTGTCTTTCTCATAGGTAGCCACATTGAACAGGTAATTCCGGGATTCCTCGCCCAGCTTACGATCCAGCTTGTAGGAGGCGAAGTAGTTCTCGTCTGTACGGTTGTATTCTTCCGTATCCGGGTCGCGCTCTTTCTCGTTGTTGGCATCTGCCTTGAAATGATGACGCCAGAATGCACTATCGCGGCTTGCGTTAGCGTGGGCATTCACTGAATCGGAATCCGTGTTACCGCGCTTGAACAGCAGGCCAACGGAAATGTCCCCAGACCACTTGCTTGCTTCGCTGGTGCCCTCCTCGGCCGCTGCCGAAACCGCCGGCAACCCGGCGGCAATCAGCATGGCAGCGAGATACTTACTGCGCATGAATCTCTCCTCTACTCACTCTTGTCCAGATGTACATCCATCTGCGGAAACGGAATGCCAATCCCTGCTTCATCAAAGCGGCGCTTCACGGTTTCCGTGGTGTCCCAGAGTACCGGCCAGTAATCCGCACTCTTCACCCAGGGGCGACAGAGGAAATTCACAGAGCTGTCAGCCAGTTCCCCCACCACAATGGTCGGAGCCGGATCCTTGAGAACGCGCTCGTCGGCGGCCAGAACCTCTTCCAGCACCTTCTTCACCACGGAAAGGTCCGCATCGTAAGCAACACCGAACACCATATCTACCCTGCGGGTGGGCAATTCAGAATAATTAGTGATATTGCCGGACATGATTGACCCGTTTGGCACGGTGATTACCTTGTTATCCGGGCTGTTCATGACCGTGGCAAAAATACGGATTTCCTTGACCGTGCCAGAGGTGCCGCCAGCTTCGACGTAATGGCCGACCCGGAACGGTTTGAACATGATCAGCATCACCCCGGCAGCAAAGTTACCCAGGGAGTCTTTCAATGCCAGACCAACGGCCAGGCCGGCGGCACCGAGAATGGCAACCAGAGAGGTGGTTTCCACACCCAGCTGGTCCAGAGAGGCGATGATCACGAAAACAAACAACAGGACATGGATGATGTTACTCAGAAACTTGGCCACTTCTGTGTCCAGTTTCTTGTCCATCACCCGGCCAAGCCATCCGGCCAGCTTGCCCACTATCCATTTACCGACAATAAAGATGACCAGCGCCGCGATGATATTCCACGCGTAGGGCATCAGGTTTTCGTTGGCAAAGGTTTCAAGTTGAGACAGATATTGATCCATTAAGCGTACTCCTCATCCAGTGAGCGCGAATTATGCCCATTCCTGCGCCGGGCCCAAGACACGGAGGATAGGCCAGCGCAGGATTTTACAAAGGTTTCACCTGACAAAACGAAGTACAGACCCCGCCCCGCCGTCGGCTTGCCACACATAATGAAACCTTCAAACGCCCATGGCCAGTCCGAAACGCGTGCTGCTCCCGGATTTACCCATCTATAAGCGGCGATTACTGGGTATCTGGCCTGCTGGCCGGTATAATGCGCGGTCACATTTGCTGTCCTGTCGGAGTCTCCAATGTCCAAGAGCGTGCGTGCGCCCCTGACCGCCCAACTGCAACAACGCATCCTGATTCTGGATGGCGGCATGGGCACCATGATCCAGGGCTGCAAGTTCACCGAGGAAGACTTTCGCGGTAGCCGCTTTGCCGATTGGCCCAGTGACCTGAAGGGCAACAACGATCTGCTGTGCATGACACAGCCTGAGCGTATCAAGGAGTTGCACAAGGGCTACCTGGACGCTGGTGCCGACATCATCGAGACCAATTCCTTCAACGCCACCTCCATCGCCATGGCCGACTACGACATGCAGGACCTGGCACGGGAGATCAATGTGGCGGCCGCCCGAGTGGCCCGGGAAGCCGCCGACGAAGCGTCTACGCCGGACAAACCCCGCTATGTGGCCGGGGTGCTGGGCCCCACCAACCGCACGGCCAGCATCAGCCCGGACGTGAACGACCCCGGCTTCCGCAACACCAATTTCGACAAATTGGTGGAAGCCTATCTGGAAGCCCTGGATGGACTGGTGGAAGGTGGTATCGACCTGATTCTGATCGAGACCATCTTCGACACCCTGAACGCCAAGGCCGCGGTTTTTGCTGTTGACCAGTACTGCTATGATAACGGCCTGGATCTGCCGGTGATGCTCTCAGGCACCATCACCGATGCTTCCGGCCGTACGCTTACCGGGCAGACTACAGAAGCGTTCTACAATTCCCTGCGCCACGCCCGGCCCATCAGCGTCGGGCTTAACTGTGCGCTGGGCCCCATGGAGCTACGCCCCTATATTGAAGAGCTGTCGCGCATCTCCGAGACCTATGTGTCCGCCCACCCCAACGCTGGCTTGCCCAACGAAATGGGCGAGTACGATCTGGATCCGGCGACCATGGCGAAAGAAATCCGCGGCTGGGCGGAAAAAGGCTTTCTCAACATTATCGGCGGTTGCTGTGGTACCACGCCGGAGCATATCGCTGCCATGGCCGAGGCCGTGCAAGACCTGCCGCCGCGCAAGCTTCCCGAGATTGAAGTCGCCTGCCGTCTTTCCGGTCTTGAGCCCTGCACCATTAGCAAGGACTCCCTGTTCGTCAACGTGGGCGAACGCACCAATGTGACTGGTTCCAAGCGTTTTTTACGCCTGATCAAGGAGGAGGATTACGACGCGGCACTGGATGTTGCCCGCGACCAGGTGGAGAACGGCGCCCAGATCATCGACATCAACATGGACGAGGGGATGCTGGAATCCGCCGAGTGCATGGTGAAATTCCTCAATTTGGTGGCTTCCGAACCGGAAATCTCCAAGGTGCCGATCATGATCGACTCCTCGAAATGGGAGGTGATCGAGGCAGGCCTGAAATGCATCCAGGGCAAGGGCGTGGTGAACTCCATCTCCATGAAGGAAGGTGAAGAGTCGTTCCTGCACCAGGCCCGGTTACTGCGTCGTTACGGTGCCGCCGTCATCGTTATGGCCTTCGATGAGGAAGGCCAGGCGGAAACCCGTGAGCGCAAGGTGGAGATCTGTACCCGCGCCTACAAACTGCTCACTGAGGAAGTGAACTTCCCGCCGGAAGACATTATTTTCGACCCGAACATTTTCGCCATCGCCACGGGCATCGAGGAGCACAACAACTACGCGGTGGACTTTATCGAAGCCGTGTCTGACATCAAAAGCACCCTGCCCCACGCCATGATTTCCGGTGGGGTGTCCAACGTGAGCTTCTCCTTCCGCGGCAACGACACCGTCCGTGAAGCGATTCACGCGGTGTTCCTGTACTACGCCATCAAGAACGGCATGGACATGGGTATCGTGAATCCCAGCATGCTGGCGGTTTACTCGGATATTCCCGAGGAGTTGCGCAACGCGGTGGAGGATGTAGTCCTCAACAGGCGCGAGGACGGTACCGAGGTCCTGCTGGATCTGGCAGAGAAATACCGTGGCAGCGGCGCCGAAAAGGTCAAGAAGGAAGACCTGGCCTGGCGCGAGTGGGAGGTTGAAAAGCGCCTTCAGCACGCCCTGGTGAAAGGCATTGCCGATTACGTGGATGAAGACACCGAACTGGCCCGGCAGAATGCCGCCCGTCCACTGCACGTAATCGAAGGCCCGCTCATGGATGGCATGAACGTGGTCGGCGACCTGTTTGGCGAGGGCAAGATGTTCCTGCCCCAGGTGGTGAAATCCGCCCGGGTGATGAAAAAGGCGGTGGCCTACCTGCTGCCCTTCATGGAAAAGGAAAAAGAAGAGCTGGGCACCCAGGACGAAGCCAACGGCAAGATCCTGATGGCCACGGTGAAAGGCGACGTCCACGACATCGGCAAGAACATCGTCGGTGTTGTGCTGCAGTGTAATGGCTACGATGTGGTGGACATGGGCGTAATGGTGCCCTGTGACAAGATTCTGGAAACTGCCAAGGCCGAGAAGGTGGATATCATCGGCCTGTCAGGCCTGATCACCCCGTCCCTGGATGAAATGGTCCACGTGGCCAGCGAAATGCAGCGCCTGGGTATGGATCTGCCGCTGATGATCGGCGGCGCCACTACCAGTCGCATCCATACCGCAGTAAAAATCGACCCGGCCTACCAGGAAGCGGTGGTTCACGTGGCCGACGCCTCCCGGGCCGTGGGTGTGGCCTCCAAGCTGCTCTCCAAGACTGCCAAGGCTGACTACGTCGCAGAGCTGAAGGAAACCTATGAAGGCCTGCGTGTACGTCGCAAACAGCAGCAGGTAGACCGCAGCCTGATTTCCATCGAGCAGGCCCGACAGCATCGCTTCCAGCCAGACTGGTCCAGCTACACCCCGCCCGAGCCAAAAGTAAAAGGTCTGAAGGTGTTCGACGACTACCCGCTGGAAGATCTGGTTCAGCGCATCGACTGGACGCCCTTCTTCCGCTCATGGGAGCTGGCAGGCAAATTCCCACGCATCCTGGAAGACGAGGTGGTGGGTACCGAAGCCACCAAGCTCTACCGTGATGCCCAGGCTATGCTTGAGAAAATTGTTGAAGAAAAGTGGCTAACTGCCCGAGTTGTAATAGGTTTTTGGCCGGCCAACTCGGTCATGGATGATATTGAGCTGTACCGCAAACCCGGTGATGAGAAGGCCTTCATGACCCTTCATCACCTGCGTCAACAGCTTGACCGGACCAAGAACGACAAACCGGATTTCTGCCTCAGTGACTTTATTGCACCAAAGGAAACCGGTCTCACCGACTGGCTGGGCGGCTTCGCTGTTACCGCAGGTAGCGGGATTGAGGAACACGTGGCTCGCTTCGAGGCCGACCACGATGACTATTCCTCTATCATGCTCAAGGCCCTGGCTGACAGACTGGCTGAGGCGCTGGCCGAGCGCATGCATGAAAAAGTGCGTAAGGAATACTGGGGGTATGCCAGCGATGAGGCACTCAGCAACCAGGACATGATCAGCGAAAAATACCAGGGCATCCGCCCGGCTCCCGGTTACCCGGCCTGCCCGGACCACACAGAAAAAGCCCTGCTTTGGGAGCTGCTGGAGCCGGAAAAGAATGCCGGTATGACACTGACCGAAAGCTACGCCATGTTGCCTGCAGCGGCGGTGTCCGGTTGGTATTTCTCCCACCCGGAGGCCAAGTACTTCGGCACCGGCAAGCTGGCCAAGGATCAGATGGATGACTACGCCGCCCGCAAGGGGATGACCCGCAAGGAGATTGAGCGGATGGTGCCGCACCTGCTGGGTTATATGGACGAAGAACAGGGCTGACTTGCACAAGGAGCGCCTCGAAGGGGCTCCTCAACTAGGCTATTTCAGCGCGGATGATGCGGGAGCTCGAAGCGGGGCTCCCAGTCGCTGGCATCAATCGATTCCTGGTAACCATGCCAAGTGGCATAGCCGAGCACCGGAAGTAACACAGCAAGCCCCAGATAGGCCGTCAGCAGCCCCACCAGCAAACATATACCGATCAGGCATGCCCATAGAACCAGCGGCAGCTTGTTGCGCAATACCGCATTAATGCTGGTAATCACGCCTGTCACCATATCCGTGCGACGATCCATGATCATCGGCAGTGAGAACACGCTGGCGGTAAAGATAATGGCGCAGAAAACCGCACCAACACTGCTGCCCACCCCAAAGAACAGCAGGATGTCGTTCCAGTGCCATTCATTGACCGGGTAAAAGATATAAATCAGGTTGGCCGCCCTCGCCCATATCAGAAAGACCACAATCATTATGACGGTGTAGGTCAGTGTATCCCCCATGCAATGGCGGGCCTGGCGCAGGCTTTCCTTGAGTGTCGGGGTCTGATCCTGCTGGATCTGGATACTGATATCGTACAGGTTCAAGGCGAGAATCGGCCCCAGAAAAACAAACCCGGAAATCAGGCCCAGGTAGAGGCCCATATTGCCAAACCACCAGGTGGCGGCCGTGATCAGATAACTAAGGCCGACCATGATAAAGCCATAGATCAGGCTTGGCCCCGGTGCGGCACGAAAGTCCTGCCAGCCCTTACGCAACCAGCGCAACGGCGCCGAAGGAGCAATGCTATGACAGGGCGCCACAAAGGGGCGGGTATCCTCTTCCTGATGATTGTTATCGTTGCTCATGGCATGGCCGCATGGTGAGACAATACCTGTTCAATCTTCGGCAATCTTTGCGCACACATCAAGACTGCCACGGGTGGCATCCAGATGACCAATCAGCTCATCCTGGACACTGTGCATCACATCACTGGCGGACCAGATGGCGGGAATCCCATAACTGACCGCCAGGCTGGCAGCACCATTGCAAGGCTCTTTCTCTGCGATAACCAGACCACCCGCCTGAACCAGCCACGGCAGCCAGGCAGGCTCCACCTGGTCGACGACCACAATATCCCCGGGGCAGATCCGATTCAGGCTCCAGGCGCTACACACCCGCCGTATCGGCCCCTCTACCCTGCCCGGCACCAGCGGCAAGCCTCGCAGCAGCGGGCTAAGGCGTTGACCGCCGCCAAAACCATAGCCAATCTGGTCCATTTTCCAGTCCGGCGCCCCCTGCAAACCGTCATCCAGGTAACGTAATTTGCGGTCGCCGATCACTTCACGACTGGCACTGGCAGGCAATTGTTGTCCCATCCAGAGCTGCCAGAGCTCATCGAAGTACAGAAAATAAATATCATCCGGATGTTGTAGCCGCCCCTGATTCACCGACACAGCACCCATGGCGCGCAGCAAACCTCGCAGCCGGTTACCGATGGCAAAGCGCAGGCCACGTGCCTGGCGAGCCAGCGACAACCAGCGTGCATCGTCCTCTGAGGGCTCGGCACAGGTGGGCAGATCCCCTGTGGCGCTCGCATACAGACCATTGAGATTGCTGGCCTGGGCAGGGCTTTCGTTCAGTGGCGCGTGTACCGGGTCTGCTCCCGGGCGCAGACCGGTTTCCCTTAGTGCCTCGGGCCGTTCAGCCACCAAAGCATCGATGGCGTATTTCTCGGCACCTGTGACCAGCATTTCCAGGGGAAAAGGCGCCGTGTAGTGGCAGCTGCGGTCTGGCAAGGCCAGGTATCCGACCTCCCCCTCCACGCCGCTCAGTCGTTCGCCCATGGCATCAAGCTGCATTAAGGCGCGCCATAGCCCTTCCTGGGTAGCGGCCGGCTGCTGCCAGCGCTTCAAGTCCCTGCGCACCCTGGCCAGCGTCAACTGGTGCCGGTAAACCGTGAATCTGTCCATCAGGTGGCTGCCCGTAACCGGATCAGCACGACCCTCAAGCTGTTGCCATGCCGGTGGCAGAAAGCGGCTGGCCCCTGCATGCTGATTTTGCAGCTCTCGGAAAAATGCACAGTTGGTGTACAGATGGCTGTGCTGGCGACGGTAGGGTTCGACCTTGGCCAGCGATTGCCAGCCCTCACGGACGACCAGGGGCTCCCAGAAGGAGGTCTTCAGCCAGCGTCCTGCCAGGGTGTACCACAATGGTGTTTCCACCTGAGTGAACAATCCGTTCCCTGCCCTGCGAGTCCATGCCTCCCTGGGCATGGGCAGTGAGCCCACCGGCAGGGTTTGCAGGAGCCACAACTGTTGCCCATCAAAGACCCATTCACCGGCCTGGGGGCGTTGAAAGTTTTGTTTAAGCCGCTCATGGAGCTCACGCAACAGTGGCGCGCCAACCTGGTCACCAAGGGCCAGTTCCTCGTGGGAGGCATGCACCAGACGTCCGTCATCATCGAAGATCAGCCGTTGGCGCTCGCTGCTACCATCAAGCACCCCTTCCACCACCATATGGGGAAGGTCCTGTCTTAACGGGTGGCGGGTAAAAAGCACGCCGGCGGCCTGCTGGCGCGGTAATGCCTGGATCACCACATGATCCGGTCCTTGTTCACGCTGGAAGATGCTGCGCAACGCCGCTGCAAGCGACTCATCGGAATCCAGATTGAGCAGGCTTTCACGGCGGGAATCCGGATTCATCGGCCCCTGTTGCAGGACCCAATAGCGTTCTTCGCTGAACATGCGCGGCAAGGCGCGCAGTTGTTGTGCCAGGGATTCCGGGGAGCTGTCCTGCACCACATCCCGGCCTACCCGCCAGCTTGGCGGCACAGGCAGCCCCATGGCCGCCCAGCGCTGCAGGTTTTCGCTGCCCTGCGCGTCAGCAGTCAGTACTTCAATGCCCATGACCTGATTCTTGTTTGACGATGTTTTTCGACAACCGCAGCCCTAACCAGTACAAAACCGGCATCAGCAACAGCGCCCCAATAGCGATTACCGCGGCAATTCCCCCGAACAGTACCGGCGCTTTCATCAGGGTACTCATCAGCGAATCCTGCCAGTAGAAAAACCACTCATTTTCGGCAGGAAACAGCCATAAGTGGAACTGATAGAAAACCTGAGTCGGCCCGGCAACGACCAACCACGCTATCACAGCCCCTACCCCGAAAACAGTTATCCCCATTCGCCGCCGCATGGGCGGCATACCCAGGCTGATACACAACAGGGCCAGCGGCAGCCACAGCAACGCCAAGGCCAGCATCAACCAGCGCCCGGCATCTATCAGATCGGCAACATCCTGCAAATGACGGACCTCCGCTTCATGCAGAAGCGGTATCGGTGCCCTGCCCGGTAGCGTGTAATGAATATCTGCCAGACCTTCACCCTGCTGGTGAACCGCATCACGAATTTGCTCGAATGCCCGGTGGTGTTGCTCGCTCGGCAATTGCTCAAAACCATAACGGAAGCGATTCTGTGGGCCGTACTCTTCTATGTGTGCACCAATATCAAGCTGCTGGTACCAGAAGCCATACCCATAATTGGCCTGGCTGTACAGCGCCCAACTGATCAACACCGAAAGCAATACAGCCGTGACAGCGTAGAAGAACCACACTAAAGTGGCAGCGATCGGGCTTTTTTGTACTGTTTTTTTCATAGTACCCCACAAGCATAAACCAGAATAATAAACAGAGGACGTAGCGCCATGCGACCGCTCTTCATGTCGATAGCCCTTTTTTTGGGCGCCTTCGCCATTACCGGCTGTACCACCACCACTCTACCCAAGACCAATGACCGCCTTACCAGACAAGCTCTGGAAGCCGATTATTACCAGGTTCGCATTCCCACCCGGGATGGCCAGAAACTGGCAGCCACCGTGTACCAGCCAGAACTGCAAAGTGGCCAGAGCGCTCCCTTGGTGATTGCCACCCATGGCTTCGGAGGCTTCCGCGCCAAGCGGCCACTGTCCGTCTATGGTAAAGCGATCCTCACCGGCGAGGCCGCCATTGCAGCCTGGAAAGCCGGCTACTGGGTGGTTTTCTATGACCAGCGAGGCTGGGGTCAGTCCAGTGGTCGCGTCCATATGATGGACCCGGATTATGAGGTGGCCGACCTGAGCCAGGTGATTGACTGGTCACTGGCGCACCTGCCCGGCGTGCAGCGCCTGGAAGACGGCAGCCCCGCCATCGGCATGATCGGCGAATCCTACGGTGCCGGGTTGCAAACACTGGCAGCATTTACCGAACCTAGACTGAAGGCCCTGGTACCACTTACCGGCTGGTATGACATGAACAGTATCGCCCCGAATGGCGAATTCCGCACTGCCTGGGGAGCGGTATTACTTGGCTTTGGGGGAATAAATAGCGGTTTTGATATCGGTGAGATGTTTGCCGATCCCTGGCGCAGTGCTTTCGACGGCACCGTCAGTCGTGACATGCAGGAATTGATGTACCAACGCAGCGCCGCCAGTTTCTGCGACCAGGGCAAAACGCCCCATGCGGACGCACTCTTTATCCAGGGTTTCAGCGACAGCCTTTTCCCCTTCCAGCAGGCAGAAATGAATTATGAATGCTGGCAGGCTCAAGGCCGTGACGCTCGCATTATTGGCATGGAAAGTGGCCATGTAATGCCCTGGCCGATCCAGAAATGGCGTGGCTGGCTGCCCTTTTACCAGACCGACGACATGGTTCACTGCGGCGACTACAGCGAGACCACCGTTGATACCATCATCAACTGGTGGGACGAGAAATTGCGTGGCGAAAAACCTACCGTGCCGCAGTACTGCATCAATGTCACCAGTGACCGCGGGATTGCCATGGAAGACAGTGGCATCATCGACGGCGGCAACCGCTATGCCCTCTCTCCTACCCGCGTAACCATTCCCCTGGCCGGAGCCTTTGAGTGGCTGATGGCGGGATTTGATATCGGTGGAGATATGTTCCGCGCCATGTGGCCCGGTGCGGATCTGCGCGAACTGAAGCCCAATGGTGGTTTCGGTCGGCCAAAGTTCGTTCCGCTCTATGTGGCCCGTGGCGACGATGAAGTCTTACTGGGCAAGCCTCGTATCGATCTGAGCCTGGCCGGCACCTCCGGCGGCAAGAGCATGCCTGTCTTTGTAGGGGTGGGCATTCAGCACGCCAACCGTCGCCGGGTACACGTTGCCAGCGAACAACTGACACCACTGCCGGAAAAGGGTATCCACAGTATGGAATTACCAGCGGTCAGTCAGCCACTGGAAGATGGTGACCGTGTCGGCCTGGTGATTTACGGCTTTACGGCCCAGTTTCCACTGAACTCAGCCTTTCTGGCCAGGAACGCTACGGTAAAAGGGGATATATGGTTGCCACTGACCCGGGAAGAAGCCATTTCTCTGGTTCCTGAGCGGCCTTTCTAAAGCGGAGCTGTCACAGGCCGCAGAATTTGCTGAGCAAAACTGCGGCCCCAATAACCCTTCCCACAGAGCAAGCTCCTGGAAATTTCAGGCTGACCCGCTCCAGGCAACACGCCCCGCCTTAGTGTCAGCCAATGTCAAAGCCAGGTTATTGTGCCGGATGCTATTCATCATTGGCTGACGTGGACCGGCACTTCTGCAGAGCGTTGGCGGGCAAATTCATCCGCAGCAAACCCTTTCAACCCGTCTTCAAAATAAAGACTCACGGTAAACCGCAGCTCTTCCGGCTGAGGCCACCCATGCAGAGAATAACCCAGGTTAGGCAGCTGGCCGTGAAACTGTTCCGGCTCAACGGCCAGTGAAGCATCATCCTGATAGATCAGTGCCAACGGGGTGTTCATCAGTGCTTCTGGTACTGTCAGGTGGGTGAGCAAGGCAAAATCCCGTTTGCTGTCGAACAGGATCCAGTTGGCGTCCATGGGCAATGTCTGGTTTGCAAACGCCTGATCATCCGCCTTGCCGTCAACAATCACCGGGTTATCGACATAATTCGCCGTATAGACAGCGGCTCCTGACTGATCGTTACCATCTACAGTGACCGAAACCTCAGGCTCTTTCAGGGTGGCTCGATAGAGGTCAGGGATTTTGGCGTAGGTATGAGCCTCGTAGTGAGAAGCATAACGCATGGCCTGAACCTGAATGGTCATAACAGGAATACCGGCCAGCACCACCCGGGTGCGCAAATGCATGACTGAACGAATCGGCCCCACAGAAAAGCCCACACGTTTTGGCCTGAGATTGTGGTTATCCAGAGTCATCCGGGTAAACCGGGACAGCACACCGGCACTCATACGCATCTTCAGGGTGTCGATGATAGAGCCCTCACCCTGGTAGCCCCGGTACCCAAGATAGTGCCAGTTCAGCTCATTATCCGGATCCACATCCAGTTGATAGAGCGCCGTGCGGGTCTCACCACTGGCGATGTCGTGGGCTACGTAGTAATTGTCGCTGCGTGCATCGTTGCCACGCACCAGATAAAAATGGCAATCGTCAGCAACTGTCAGTCCGGCAACCACCTGCCCCTGATCCGGCTTGAACCCCTCTGGGGCCCGCGGGCCTGCATCGGTGAGCATCATCAGCAGTTGGTCTGCCACATCCAGGTGGCCAGGAGAACCGGCCAGCTCAAAGCCAGAGTCTTCAAACCAGACCATGCCCTTCTGGTCCATTTCATCAAACTGGTAGGCCACCGGGACAAACCGGCCTTTCTCCACCCGCATTATCGACAGATCAGACAGCGGCATGGCTAAAGCAGCAGGAAGTTCAGCGCCGGAAATTTTCACAACACGGCCTCGATCCAGAGGGTCGAAGCGGCATTGAGCCTCCGCCACAGCGGTGAAAGCCAGAATGCTGAAAGCCAGGATCAGGCGAAGCGTCATATTATTGCTGCAGGGTAGCCCGAACGGTGGCAGTACCGGATTTGCCTCCCGGCGTCATTTCCAGATTGCCTAACTGCACCCCTTTTTGTTGCAGGGACTGCAGCCATAGCACGGTCTGGGCGGCGGGCTGATCTTCCAGTTGAATACGTACCGAGCGATTGCCATCCGGGGAGAAGCCTTTCAGGGTAAGGCCGAAGTCATCTGCAGTGCGACTAACGTCGCTCACCCAGTTCTCTGGCAAACTGCTGGTGTTATTGCTTCCGGCACGTGCAGCCTGCACTGCGCCACTGTTGGCCTCAATCCATTCCAGCGTCTGCATATTGGCGACATACTGCTGGCGAGCCTGATCCCTGGCCGCCAATGATGGCGCCCAGATCAGCCAGTACAACACCACGAAAACAACCACTGCGGCGAGCACCTTGAGCACCATCTGCTCACGGGCCTCCCGACTGGCATACCACTGTTGCAGCAGGGACCAGCGCTCGTTCGCCAGCTTCTTCAATTCAGCAGATGTCATCCTGGCTGCTCCACCTTGATGCGGGCACTGACGCCCTGGGCGCCATTGCGATAGTTAGCAATGGAGGCATTACCCCCCTGTTTTCTTATGGCGTTCTGCAGAGCTTCAAGCTGGGCATAATCCTTGGCCCCAACATCGACCAGTAACACATTCTGGCGTTGGTCGTACTGGAGTCGCTTGGGCTCCACCTTCATCTCCTTGAGCACCTTGGCCACCGGCGCAAGCAGCGGGAAGAAAGCGGCACCACCGCCATCGGTGCCACCCCCAAGTCGCGCCAAGCGCCCCTGAAACTGGCGATTCAGCGCGGAGGTTGCCTTGTCACCGGGGAACAGCTGCTCATAGCGCTGTTTGGCTTGAGCCAGAGCCATGTTCGCTGCCTGCTGGTAGCGCCACTGCTGTACCCAGATAGCAACCACAGCAACCAGAAAAACAGCAGCAGCCAAATAGGCGACCGGACGCCAGGGGCCCAGCAATGCGCTTTGGCGGCGATTCTGTCGTGGAGCGTAAGGGCCGGTCAGCAGCTCCTGCCCATGACGCTGTCGCAGGTCGTCGAACAGGGTCTGCAAGTCAACCTGACGAGCCTGATCAAGGCTGTCTCCCAACAAAGGCGCAAACGCTTCCTGTTGATCCTCATCGATGACCAGACCTTGCTCCCGGTCGATCAACAGCAACTGTTGACGGTTGCCCAAGTCGGCGGTCAACGGCAACAAGGCCTGCAGACAATCGGCATCGACCTGCAAGGAAGCCAGATGAGCACCTGCCTCCCTTGCCCATTGCTGGAGGCCCGTTATCAGCTCCCGGCGCACCGCCGACACCTGATAGTCGTCTCCGCTACCCTTACGGGACACGAACCAAAGGTCGTCCGGGTTGTCGAGCAGCTGCTCTTCCAGCAGGTATGGCAGGACGCGCTGAAGGTGACGAGCCTGTTTGCGACTCAGGGAAACGTGGGTCAACCGGGCGCAGGAGACGCTGACTACCAGATCCACGTTGCCACCCTGACAGGCCTGCAGAGCCTCGCCAAGGCCGAGCCATTGTACGGCTTCACCGCTACGGGACTGGTAAAGCACTGGGCTATCCGGTTGCCACTGCGTTTCCCCGGCGCCGGCGAGATAAATCAAGGGAGCATCTGCCACGCTATCTGTCCTTCCATCATTATTCTTGAGCATGCATCCCAATCGCGGGCTGCGTCTGGCTTTTTATCAGCTACCGTCGGCATTGTAGAAGGGATTGCACGCCGGTTCGAGTGGCGTAAGCAGAGGACTGACCTGGCGGCTGAACACGGACGTTGTTTCCCCCTCGCCACTGGCCCGATGAAGCCGGCTTACCAGGCGACTGAGTTGGCCATCCACTTCCACATCTACCATTACCTGAAAATACTCGCTGCTGACACCCAATAGACTGGCAAGATCGTTCTTTTCATCGGCGGAAAGGCCATTGAGCGGGCCCAGCTGCATCACTTCACTGATCGCTGTGACAGGCTTCTCCTGGCGAGCCTCAAGCACGGCCTGCACTGCAGCGGTACCTGCCAAATCGCCAATCACGGCATCGAGAACCTGTGGTGGCGCGGTATTCACATTCAAGGTAGTGCCCATCGGCAAGGCCGTAAACAGCCCCCACACCATCGGCTCAGAGGGCTGATCTGCCGCCCTGAAACTGAGCAATGCCCGCAACTCGGATTCATGAGCCGCCGGCATATTCGGTGTTCGGCGATTGCGGTATTCCGGATCTTCTGCACCTTCAACGCTGTCTACGATATTGTTGCTGTCCAGCCAATCGGCCATTTCATTGGCCAGCCGGCTGGCATTGGCTTCACCGGGAAACGTCTGCTCGATGAGGCGGGTCAGCTGTGAGATGGCTCGAGGATTGCGGACAAGCTGGTCACCGGAAGCAGTGATCAGCCAATTCAGGTTAAAGCGCCCCTGAAGATCCTGAACGCTGGCGCTGAGCATGGCATCGTCATAGGGGGTGGGCGGCAACTGCACAGCCCACTGCTCTTCGACACAGTCGTCTACCATGGCATTGTTGTTACGATCATCATCCAGATCGTCAATCAGGCCCTGCTGAGCTACCACTTCCGCTGCCATGGCGTATTGATAGCGCTTGTCCCACTGCAGCAGGTTGTCCGCCCGGGTCAGAAACCGGTCCTGGCGGAAAACAATTTCCAGTGTAATGGTGGTGAGGATCGCGAATAGCATCAACACGATAATCAAAGCCACACCCTGCTGCTTTCCTTTCGCCGTCAGGACCATGGATTCACCACCGTGCGGTAGAAACGATGAATGATGTCGCCATCTTCCAGCTCAATTTCCACCTCAATACTTTTCGGCAACCTCTGCTGCCAGACAGGTACTGCTGCCAGCGCTACATCCGGCCAGAGTTCCAACCACTGCCACTCGCCCTGCGGGGTACGATCCAGATAGCGCACAGTAAAGCGGGCCACCTTGTCGATAAGTACGTCTTGCTGATACTCGGTGGCCACATTGGTATCCAGTACCGGCCAGTAACGGCGATAGAGCTTGCCATCTTCCAGGGCATAGATCACCCGCTGCATTTCGCTTCGCTGGCGCAAGCCGAAGGGATTGGACCAGCCAAGGCGGGAAAATTCCACGTAGTTGTCACGGCCAACAATGGCAGGCTGCGGGTCCCCGTAGGGATCCCTGACCGGGCGGCTGATCAGTTGCTCGAAATCCAGGGTCAGGTAGGTAATGGCGCGCTGGTTGCGCTCCATGATGCCGGCGTTGGTGTTGAGTTGCTCGCGACCCTGCAGGGCACTACCGAGGAAACTGGCCACCCACACATAGATAAAGGCGAAAATGGCGATGGTGACAACCATCTCCAGCAGAGTGAATCCCTTGATCGTAGTGCGCCCTGACATTATGAGGCAGGCTTGCCGATCAGACTTGCCAGGCGGTAGGCCATACCACCCTTGTCATCGCCCTGCAGTAGCGGCCCGACCTCAATATCTACACGCCGGGTATCAGGATAAGGGCCTTCGCTAACGGTGGTTTCAATCCACCAGTCACGCCCATTGCGGGAAACTTCGCTGTCGGAGGTGCCAGTGGATGGCCATTGCTGATATACCTGCATCTCCACCAGCTTGTCAGACGCCACCAGGAACCCCAGATGGGTCTCGTTGATGTTGGTATAGGCCCGGGCAGTAGCCCCCATGCTCTGGCCAAGGGTAACCATGACCAGCGCCAGGATGGACACGGCGACCAGCACCTCCACCAGGGTAAAGCCCCTCTGCACTCTGCTCACGGCTCGCTCTCCTCGTCATTCTCTGCATCCGGATCACTGAACTGGCCTAGGGCAGACACACGCAAACGTTGCTCGGCCTCCACATCATCATAGGCACGAAGCGTCACTGTCAGCGGCGAGACCTCACCACTGGGGAAGAAAAACACCTGGGGAAAAACCTCATCATCCTGATCAGATTCATCCCCTTCCTCTCCATCGAGCAACCCTTCACCGGTCCCGGCCATGACATCGTCCTGAACCAGGGTTTCGGCCACATCGCTCAGTCTGGCCTGATCTTCGCCCAGATCATCCAGTTCCCAAACAAGTTCCAGTGAAGGCGGCAGCCGATGGGCCTTCAGCGCCGTGTCATCCACCGGCAGAAAGTCACCTTCGATTCTGTCGTAGGCCAGAGGGGTCCAGCCAGTAGTTTGCAGGCGCAGCGCCAGCAATTGACCGGAGAACCGGCTGCGCTCATTGAGCAGTGCCAGAGTATCTTCCAGGCGGGCCGCTTCCTCTTCGAGCTGCCGGTCATCACTGGTCCAGTTTCCCTGGGATACCAGCACCGCCGTTAGCAGCCCCATCAACATCACCACTACCATGATTTCCAGCAGCGTGAATCCGGCCTGATCGACGGGGCGTAGGCGCATACTACTGAATGTCGCGCCAGTTGATGTCCGCATCGGAGCCTTCACCACCCTCAACGCCGTCGGCGCCAAGGGAAAGCAGATCGAAGGGGCCTTCAACGCCGGGGCTTATATAGACGTAGTCATTATTCCAGGCGTCTTCGGGCACGCTGGAAAGATAACCGCCATCAGGCCATTTTCGGGCAGACGCGGGGCGCTCAACCAATGCATTGAGACCTTCTTCACTGGTGGGATAACTGCCGTTATTAAACTTGTAGAGGTCCAGCTGCTGGACAATCTTGCCCATGTTGGCCTTCGTCAGGTCTACTTTGGCCCCTTCACCCTGCCCGATCACATTGGGGACGATGACCGCGGCCAACAGACCGATAATGGCCACAACCACCATAATTTCCAGCAGGGTAAACCCCGACATGGCGCCTTTCGTTTTCATTCCTTCACCTATCCGGCTAGTAAATTGTTCATCTGCATGATGGGCAACATGACCGACAGCACGATAAGCACCACCACACCGGCCATGAACAGCAGCATGATGGGGCCCAGAAGCCCCACCATAGTATTGACCGTACTACTCAGTTCCCGTTCCTGGTAATCCGCTGCCCGGGTGAGCATATGATCCAGTTCACCACTGGCTTCACCACTGGCAATCATCTGCACCAGCATGGGCGGAAAATAACCGCTGGCATCCAGTGCCCGACTCAGGCTACCGCCCTCGCGGACCTTGGCGGCGGCATTCTTGACCGCGTTCCTTACCTCAAGATTACCCACCACTTGCGCGGCGATAAACAGTGCATCAACAAGTGGAACACCAGACCGGCCAAGAATGCCCAGTGTACTGGCCAGGCGGGCGCTGTCAGCAGCCCGCAGCATGGTGCCAATCATGGGCGTGGTAACCAGTTTTCGGTGTACCCGCAGGCGAAACCCGGGGTCACGCATGGCGCGCATGAAGGCCACCACCGCCACAATAACAAGCAACATCAGCAGCCAGCCCCAGTCGCGGGCGAAGTCACTGAGTGCCATGACAATGCGGGTCAGCATAGGCAGTGCCTGGTCGCGGCCTTCGAAGACCGCCACCAGTTTGGGCACTACAAAGGTCATCATCAACATGATGACGATGGTAGCAAACACCATTATGAACGCCGGGTAGATCATGGCCTGAGCCACCGAACGACCGGTGTCATGTCGGGTTTCCAGATAATCGGCCAGTTGTTCCAGAACCTGCTCAAGGTGCCCGCTTTGCTCCCCCGCAGACACCGTTGCCCGGTACATCTCCGGGAAGGCACGAGGAAAGGACTCAAAGCTGTGAGCCAGGCTGAAACCCTCACGTACCTTGGCGCGCACCGCCAGAATAATCCGTTCGATACGATCATTGGAGGCCTGCTTGGCCACTGCAGACAGTGCCTGCTCTACGGGCAGACCAGATTTTAGGAGGGTAGCAAGCTGGCGAGTCAGCAGCGCCTGTTCTGCACCGTTGAGCTTACCGGACGCGGAAAAGCGTCCCAGACCCGCGGAGCTGCTGCTGTCCTGGGCTTCATTGACTTCAATGGGTACCCAGCCCTTGTCACGGAGCTGTTGACGCACCTGGCGAGCACTATCTGCTTCCAGAGTGCCTTTTTTAATTTTTCCCCTGTGATCCAGGGATCGATATTCGAATGCAGGCATGGATCAGGGGTCCGGTCAGTCCTCGCGGGTCACACGCAGCACTTCTTCCACACTGGTGTGTCCAGCCAGTACTTTACGCCAGCCATCCTCACGGATGCCACTGGTAAGGGTACGGGCGTGTCGGTTCAATTCCAGCTCACCGGCCCGATCGTGAATCAGCTGACGCATGGTCTCATCAACCAGTACCAGCTCGTAGATACCGGTTCGCCCCCGGTAGCCTTGCTGATTACAGGCATCGCAGCCCTTGGGGTGATAAAGCGTGCAGGATTCGTCTTCCGGCAACCCCATCATTTTCAGCTCGCTGGCGCTGGGCTGGTAGGGCGTTTTGCAATCATCACACAGGACCCGCACCAGCCTTTGCGCCAGTGCGCCAAGCAATGAGCTGGAAAGCAGAAATGGCTCGATGCCCATGTCTTGCAGGCGGGTAACCGCGCCAACGGCGGTATTGGTATGCAGAGTGGACAGCACCAGATGACCGGTCAGTGATGCCTGTACGGCAATTTCTGCAGTTTCCAGATCCCGGATCTCACCTACCATTACCACATCTGGATCCTGACGAAGAATCGCGCGCAACCCACGGGCAAAGGTCATGTCCACCTTGGTATTGACCTGAGTCTGACCGATACCTTCAAGCTGGTATTCGATGGGATCTTCCACGGTCAAGATATTGCGGGTGCTATCGTTCAGATCCGCCAGTGAGGCATACAGGGTGGTGGTTTTACCGGAACCTGTGGGCCCGGTAACCAGGATAATGCCGTGGGGCTTATGAATAAGCTCACGCATCTGCTGGTCACACACGTCCCCCATGCCCAGATGGGACAACTGGAGGCGCCCTGCCTGCTTGTCCAGCAGACGCAACACCACCCGCTCTCCGTTACTGGATGGCATGGTCGATACCCGCACATCCACATCACGACCGCCGATTCTCAGGGAAATACGCCCATCCTGGGGAATCCGTTTTTCGGCGATATCCAGCCGTGCCATTACCTTGATCCGTGAAACCAACAACGGTGCCAGTTCCCGTTTTGGAGTAAGGATTTCACGAAGCACCCCATCCACTCGAAGACGAACAACCAGGCGGCGCTCGAACGTTTCAATGTGTATATCAGAAGCGTCCTCGCGGATCGCCTCCTGCAACAAAGCATTGATCAATCGGATGATTGGTGCATCATCTTCCTGCTCAAGCAGATCCGAGGTTTCCGGTAGGGAATCTGCCAAACTGGCCAGATCCAGTCCTTCAAGGTCATCGGCTGCTTCCGCTGCGGCCCCGCGCTGCTGCTCGTAGGCAATGGCCATGGCAGAAGCAAACGCCGCATCATCCATGGGCACTAACGCTGGCAACCTGCCAATATGACGCTGTACCTCACTGAGGGCAGAAAGCGGCACGTCCTTGCGATAGCATAATTCACGACGACCGCCTTTCTCACGCAGCAGCACACCATAGCGCCTGGCAAAGCCATAAGGCAGCAATGACGGGGGAAGGTCCTGATTTTCCTGCGTCTCGATGTGCTCGCTCATTTCAGTATTTGTCCATCAAATTCTCGATCACATTCGCTGTGATCTCTGTCAGCTCCATGAACTGGAAACCCACCTGGTATTCCCCTGGCGCATCCAGAATTTCCGACCACACCACCCGGGCATCAAAGCTAATGGTATTAACCCCGGCAATCTGGTCCGGAAGCACCATGCCCATCTGTAAAACCTCGCCTTGGGGAAGCTCCCTGCGGGTAAACAATTTGAACCCGTCAAGACTGATATTCATCAGCCGCCCCACGTTACCACCAGTGCTGCGATCAAACACCACCATTTCCCTAAACAGTTTCTTGCGGGGGTGGCGACGATGATCCTTGCGGCTGTCTCTTACATCATTTTCATCGTCAGCCTTGCGCAGCACAATAACAACACCGGTAAAATTACCGGCATCATCGGTAATCGCGTTGCCCCTTACTGACAAGGCTACCAGCCCATCTTCGTCCTGTGTGTAGAGACTGTGTTCGTTTTTCCAGCCTTCACCCTGCTGGCAGGCCTGCCGTAGCGGTGAATCCTTCCACTCCCAGCGACGCCTGCCAGTATCATCGTTGAAGATCAGCGCAGCGATATCCTTACCGACCAGCTCATCACGAGGACTGCGCAGCAAAGCACAGGCCGCTTCATTGCAGAAAGACACCTTACCTCGGGCATCGGCACCGATGAGAGCCTCGCCCAATGCATGCAACAGACGCTCATTCTCGTCTTTCAGCCGTTTCATCTGGATCACGGCCTGCTGCAGTTTCTTGCGCTGACGATCCAGCTCAAGAAAGACGTTAACCTTGGCTTCGAGTATCTTCTGATCAATGGGTTTGAACAGATAGTCCACGGCGCCACATTCGTAACCCTTGAAAACGTATTTCTGCTCTTTCGAAATGGCGGTAACGAAAATGATGGGAATATGGTGAGTCTTCTTGTTCTTGCGCATCAGCTCGGCGACTTCAAAGCCGTCCATTTCCGGCATCTGCACATCCAGCAGCACCAGCGCAAAATCGTATTTGAGCGCCAATGAGAGGGCTTCATTGCCCGATTGCGCCATGACGAGATTACGGCCTTCCCCATCGAGAATTGCTTCGAGGGCAATAAGATTTTCCCTGTGGTCATCCACAACCAAAATGTTTTGCTTCATAGGTCTACTACCCTGCAACCTGTTCTGCCAGAAAGGGCCCGATTGCTTCGAGATCGAGCACTCTGGAAACTGCACCTGTTTTTATTGCCGCTTCGGGCATTGCCGGTGCTTCTGCGCTTACCGGTGACTGAGCGATGGTAAATCCGCCACGACGGCGAATATAGTCAATCCCTTTTGCTCCATCTTCATTGGCGCCAGTAAGAATAACCGCTGCCAGCTGTTTTCCGTATACCGCCCCTGCCGAAAGAAACAACTCGTCTACCGATGGCCGGGAAAACAGCACGGGCCTTCCGGCAGAAAATGCCAGTGTCTCATCCTCTTCCACCAGCATGTGATAACCCGGAGGTGCCACATATACACAGCCAGGTTGAATTTCTTCTTTGTCTTCCGGCGCTATCACCGGCAACTGACAGTACCGAGCCAGCAACCAGGGCAGACGATTTTCTGCGCTGGCATGTTGATGCTGAACCAGCAGAATTGCGGCCGGAAAGCCCACAGGCAATGCTGACAGGATGCGTGTATACGCATTAAGGCCTCCCCAGGAGGCTCCCATGACAATCGCCTTTACCGGCCCGATCCTGTCCATCACGATGAGTTACCACTACCCTCCCCGCGCTGGGTCTTACCGGCCTCATAGGCAGCTCGATGGGCCTGTGCTTCACGCAGCTTTTGCTGCAACTCACGCCGCTGTTTGTCCAGGCTCAGGAAGAAATCCACTTTGCTCTTTAGAATCAATGGATCGAGGGGCTTGAAAAGATAATCTACAGCGCCGGCCTGATAGCCTTTGAATACATATTTCTTTTCCTTGCTGATGGCGGTAACAAAAATAATGGGGATGGTTTGCGTGTCCTTGCGCTGACGCATCAATTCCGCGACTTCAAAGCCATCCATACCCGGCATCTGCACATCCAGCAGCACCAGGGAAATATCTTCCTTAAGCAGAATCTTCAATGCTTCCTGGCCGGAATGCGCCTTGATAAGGGTGCGCCCCTCGCCTTCCAGGACTGCCTCTAGCGACACCAGGTTGGCGGGTTGGTCATCCACGAGTAGCAGTTTCTGCTCTATCATCGGTTGTCTCTAGTCATGCGTGGTGAAGTAATTGCCGTTTGCGGAAAATCCGCAGCGGTTTGTTAATCACATCAAAAGTTTCTTCCTGACCACTGAAACGCAGGCTCTCCTTGGTGCCCAGGCAGAGATAGCCGCCCATGTCCAGGCTATCACTGAACAGCCGGATTACCCTGGCCTGCAGGGCACGGTCAAAGTAGATCAGCACATTGCGGCACAGGATAACGTGCATTTCACCAAAAACCTGATCCGTAGCCAGGTCATGGTCGGCAAAAACGATATTGCGCTTAAGGCGCTGCTCCATGATCACACTGTCATAGCGTGCGGTGAAGTAGTCTGACAGGGAGTGTCGACCTCCTGCCCGGCGATAATTGTCACCATACTGCTTTACCGCCTCAATGGAATAAATGCCCTTTTTGGCCGAGGCCAGTACATTCTTGTCGATATCGGTGGCATAGATCATGGCGCGATCGTAAAGACCCTCTTCCTCCAGAAGTATGGCCATGGAGTAAATTTCCTCGCCAGTTGAGCAACCGGCATGCCATATCTTGATGAAGGGGAAGGTCTTCAATACCGGTACCACCTCGTCACGGAAGGCACGATAGAACTCAGGATCCCGGTACATCTCGGTCACATTTACGGTCAGATCATTGAGCAAGGTTACGAAAAAGGGCCGGTCCCGCAGCACCTTATCTGTCATTTCCATAATAGAAGCAAAACCAGACATGGTCATTCGGTGCATGACCCGACGACGAATGGAGGCCTTACTGTAGGAGCGAAAATCATACCCATACATCTGGTAGATCGCCTCCAGCAATAGCCGGATCTCAATGTCCTCGACACTGATCTCGTCATCGTCGATGGGGTAAGGCTCAGCCATTCATCGATCCTCAAGCGCCTATTTATGAAGCCAGACCCGCAAAAGCGAGGTGAGTTTCGCCATATCAATCGGTTTTGAGCAGTAATCATTGGCGCCCGCCTGGATACACTTGGCGCGGTCATCTTTCATGGCCTTGGCCGTAAGTGCCAGGATGGGTAACTTCTGGAAACGGGCCTGTTCGCGGATATGCGTCATGGCTTCGTAGCCATCCATTTCCGGCATCATGATGTCCATCAGCACGATATCCATCTCCGGATGCTCCTCAAGAACGTCCAGCGCCTCGCGGCCATTATTGGCGATGGTGATATCAAAGCCCAGCTCTTCCAGTTGGGCTGACAGCGCGTAGATATTGCGCATGTCATCGTCCACCAACAACAGCTGTTTGCCTTCGAAGATATCATCGCGATGCTCAATCGCATCGGTGCTGGGACGACGGTTGGCTGGCAACGTGGATTCCAGCCAGTGCAGGAACAGAGACGCCTCGTTCAGCAGGCGTTCATGGGAGCGCTCCGTCTTGAGGATGATGCGGTCAGCGTATTTACGCAGTTTTGCTTCCTCTTCCCGCGTCATGTCCTTGCCGGTATAGATTACCACCGGAACGCTGTCGTAACTCTCACTGGCATGGAGGGTTTCCAGCAGCTCGAAGCCACTCATGTCGGGCAGAGTCAGATCCAGAATCATGCAATCGAATACTGTTTCACGGAGAGCCTTCAGAGCTTCCTCGCCGCTGGTCGCTGCTGTAATTTCCACCCCTTTCTGATCAAACAGCTCACGGATGCTTTCGTGCTGGATCTCGCTGTCTTCCACTACCAACAACCGGCGCACATTGGTCTCGATAGCCCCTTCGATCTTGGCAAAAGCTGAGAGAATGTCGTCCTGCTTGGCCGGCTTGGTGAGGAAGTCGATGGCCCCCAGCTCCAGGGCTTTCTTGCGCTCATCCCGGCCAGACAGGAAGTGTACCGGGATGTCCTTGGTGCGGGGGTCGGCCTTGAGCTTCTCCATTACTTGCCAACCGTCGATACCGGGGAGCCCGATATCCAGAATAATCGCACTCGGTCGGTAATGGCTGGCGTATTCCAGCCCCGCCTCGCCGTCAGAGCAGATATGTCCTTCAAGGCCATAATCAGCGGCCAGATCAAGCAGAACCGTGGCAAATTCGCTATCGTCTTCAACGATCAGAACAGTTTTTTCCCGTACCACAAAATCATCGCGACCGGCTTCTGTCTGGGTCAGCGCGGCAGTATGCGCTTCTGCATTACTGCCAATATCCGCTGCACTGGGTGCCTCTCCAGCAGGGGCATCCATGGATTCTGCAGTTCCTTCCGGCAGATAAAGCATGAAAGTGGATCCAGCGCCTTCACCGTCACTGTAAAGGCTGATTTCGCCGCCAAGCAGACGTGCCAACTCACGGGAAATTGTCAGTCCCAGGCCGGTACCGCCATATTTGCGGCTGGTAGTGCCATCAGCCTGCTGGAAAGCTTCGAAAATAAGCTTCTGCTTTTCGGCCGGGATCCCTGCCCCCGTGTCGGTAACGGCGAACTTGATAGTCTTGTCTCGCAACAGGTGACGGGACGGCAGGGTTTCGTCTTCCTCTGGGCGTGCAATGGTCAGGGTCACCGAGCCTTGCTCGGTGAACTTCAGAGCATTGGACAGCAGATTCTTGATAATCTGCTCAAGGCGCTGGCGATCGGTGTAGAAATAATCCGGCAGGTTTTCACCGAGATTGACATGGAAATCCAGATTTCGGCTTTCTGCCACATGCGCAAAGTTACGCCGGAAATGCTCACCGATTTCCTGGGCAGACAGATCATCAATGATGACATCCATCTTGCCTTCCTCGATCTTGGAAATATCGAGAATATCGTTGATCAGGCTGAGCAGATCAGAGCCCGCGGAATGGATAACCTGTGCATGCTCCACCTGCTTGTCATCAAGATTGCCTTTCTTGTTCTGGCCCAGGGCATTGGAGAGGATCAGGATGGAGTTGAGCGGTGTGCGCAACTCATGACTCATGGTCGAGAGAAACTCGGATTTGTACTTGGAGGACATTTCCAGCTCACGGATCTTGTCTTCCAGTTCATGGCGCAATAATTCGAGCTCATCATTCTTCTGCGCCATCTCGCTCTTCTGTTCGGTGAGCAAACGGGCCTGAGCTTCCAGCTCCTCATTGGTGACGCGCAATTCTTCCTGCTGGGCCTGGAGGCTTTCTTCCGAGGCACGCAGGGCCTGGGTCTGGGATTCCAGTTCTTCGTTGATCGCCTTGAGCTCTTCCTGCTGCTGCTGTAGACGCGATTCAGAGGCGGAAAGCTCCATGGCCTGTTCTTCCAGGTCCTCGTTGACCTGGGCCATTTCCTCTTTCTGCCGCTCCAGGGCCACCGCCTGTTCCTGGGTTTGTTCAAGCATCTGTGCCAGACGCATGCGACTTTGCACGCTATGAACAGATACCGCTATCACTGAAACGCACTGCTCCAGGAATGTCAGGTCTTCATCACTGAATTCACGGAAAGCGCCGATTTCGAGAACGCCCTTGATTTCATCATCATGGACAACCGGCATCACCATCACATTGCGGGCCTGACCGGTGCCGGTACCCGACGAGATACTGATGTAATCCTCTGGCACCTGCTCAAGCAGAATACTTTTACGCTCCAGAGCACACTGGCCAACCAGGGATTCGCCCAGCTTAAACGTATTCGCCAGATGCTTGCGACGCTGCATGGCATAAGAGCTGCTCAGCGTGAGCTGCTCTGTAGCCGGGTCGAAGCTGTAAAATGCTCCCACCTGAGCTTCCAGAACCGGCACCAGGAAGCTGAGCATATTGTTGCCGAGTTGCTCGAAACTCATCTCACCACGCATGCGGTTATTTAGCTCGGCAAGATGATTCTTGATAGTTTCCTGGCGGCGATCCTCGGTATGACGCTTTATCAGTGAATCACGCATCTTGCGAATGGCATGCAGAAGGTGACCGGTTTCATCACGGCCGCCCTTCTCGATCTTGGTATCCCATTTTCCATTGGCAATATTGTCCGCCGCGTTAACTGCCCCCTCCAGCGGCAAGGTAATAGCGCGGGTGACTCGCAAAGCGATCAGAGCAAGCAGGGTAAAGGCTACCAGCCCCAGAAAAAGGCCTATTTTCTGGGTACTGAGATTATCCGAACGGCTTGAATTCAGCGTTTCACGGAACGCTTCATAACGCTGTTTTTCAAACACTTTCTGGTGCGTTTCGTAGGCATCCTGGAGGCCACGAACATGGCTGATGCGCTGATAAAGATCGTCCGAGGCTGCATTGTTGTTGATCAGGCCTCGGGCCAGGGTGGTGGCCTCACTGATATACGCACTGAAACTGCGACGCAAGTTCTCCACACCGTCTGACAGGCTCGGGTCGGTGCGGCGAATATCCGCCAGCCGTTGCTCAAATTCGGCGGCACGACTCTGTGCTTCCTGCAGAAGGTCCGGGTCGGCCTGGGTGATCGCCGCAATGAAGGATTCACTAATGGCGATGAAATCCACATTATTAGCGTTAACAAGCTCAAGAACCGGAAAATCCTGCTTCTCGATACGCTTGAGGTGATCAATATTGGTTTCGGCAATGTAGAAGCTGTAGGCCGCATAGACGACAAACAACACAATGCCCAGCCCGGCTACAGACAAAATCTTCAGCCGCACAGACAGGTTCTGGAACCAGTTCATTCAGATAGCCCTCTCGCCTTTCCGGCTTTTTGTTCTCGGTGCCCCCCGAAAGGGCCAGGCCTGAAACCGTGACTTCATGGTGGGTTCAGGCTAAGACTAAAGTGTGAGGCTACCAGAAAGCCTGGCAATACGGCAATAAAGTGCCTGAAGTTGCGTAACCAGATGCTTGATTTGACTGAAATTTTTTCCGACTAGCGGTGATGGCCTAAGGCCATGGAGGGAGACAACAGGAAACTTGGGAGAAGTGCTGACGGGAAAAGCTGGTGCCCGGGGCGGGACTTGAACCCGCACGACCAAAGGTCAACGGATTTTAAGTCCGTTGCGTCTACCAATTTCGCCACCCGGGCGGTGACCGTGCGGGTCAATAATTGGAGGCGCGGGTCGGAATCGAACCGGCGTACACGGAGTTGCAGTCCGCTGCATAACCACTCTGCCACCGCGCCTTTAAACTTATTTACCAAGAAAAAACCTCGGCGGGACCGAGGCTTTTGAAAACTTGGAGCGGGAAACGAGATTCGAACTCGCGACCCCAACCTTGGCAAGGTTGTGCTCTACCAGCTGAGCTATTCCCGCTTTTTTTGCCGCGAAGCATGCTTCGTTGCGGGGAGAATTCTACCCATCACCCCCTCACTGTCAACCCGAGCCTGATGGTTTTTTCTGATTTTTCAGCACTTTGACTAAAAAACCTTCGATTCTACCCTGACCTGGACTTACAGCCCCCCGATGAAGACGACTCAGTCTCCGCTTTTCAGTAACTCCGGGGCGGCGGCACGCAGATAAGAGCCCATGGACCACAGCGTCAACGCCGTAGCCAGATAGAGCAGCCCGTAGCTGAGCCACAGCCAGGGGGTCATGACGATATCTCCCAGCGCATCAAAACCGGGCTTCTGCGCCAGCAACAAGGTGATCGCCGTCATCTGGGTTACCGTCTTTATCTTGCCAAGCTGACTCACCGCCACCCTGCCCCGCTGACCCAGTTCCGCCATCCATTCACGCAGAGCGGACACCGCAATTTCACGGGACACAATCACCATGGCTGGCACTGCCAACCAGGCCGTTGCATGAACCTGCACCAGCATGACCAAAGCCACGCCGACGATCAGCTTATCTGCCACCGGGTCCAGAAAGGCTCCCAGGGGGCTGGTCTGATTCAGGCGACGAGCCAGGTACCCATCGAGCCAGTCCGTGACGCCAGCGGCCAGAAACAGCGCCGCCGCGCACATATCGCTCCACTTGAAGGGCAAGTAGAACACCAGAACCAGAACGGGAATTGCCAACACACGAATCATGGTAAGGATATTGGGCAAATTCAGGATCGGGCTCGTTTTCTGCATAGGTACTACCGCCAAAATAAGGGCCTGTTGATACCCCGCTGCTCCGCCACGATGCCTGAAAAGCCTCGAAAAGACACGGATGCAGGGCATGGCCAGCATAAACATCTGCCATAATGGGCTAAGCAGACTCTAACAGGCCGAAAGAGCCAGTATAACGGAAAGCCCGGTGTGACTCATTGCCCATTTTGCGACCACTGCCGCGTCAGTCCGAGTCACCGGGTTTTCGGCACCACACTGACCATCCCCTAGTCATGAAACCAGTCATAAAGGGTTTGTGCCATCTGGGCGTTGATCCCCGGCACCCTGGCCAGCTCGCCAGCCGAGGCATTGCGTAACTGCTTGAGGCCACCAAAATGGGTCAGAAGCGCTTTACGGCGCTTCGGCCCGATACCGGGGATTTCGTCCAGGGAGGACTGCTTTCGAGTCTTGCCACGCCTCGCCCGGTGACCGGTGAGTGCGAAACGATGAGCCTCATCGCGGACCTGCTGCAACAAGTGCAGAGCAGAATGCGAAGGCCCCGGCACCAGCTCCTGACCGTCAGGCAGATACAACACTTCAAAGCCGGGCCGTCTGCTGGGGCCCTTGCCGATGCCCATTACCCGAACACGGCCCTGCAATGCCAGCTCTTGCATCACATCCCAGGCGCGCTGCATCTGGCCCTTGCCGCCATCAATCAGCAGAAGATCCGGCAGCCTGGCCTGCTCCTTGAGCACTCGTTGATAGCGACGCCGCACGGCCTCTTCCAGCGCCTCGTAATCATCACCAGCATGGGCCGGCGCCACATTGAAATGGCGATAATCGGTCTTCCTGGCGCCCTGTTGGTCAAATACCACACAGGACGCCACTGCCTTTTCCCCCTGGGTATGACTGATATCGAAGCACTCAATGCGGCGGACGGGTTCATCCGCCCCAAGCAGAGCCTCCAGGGCCAGGAAGCGCTGCTCCATGTGCTCGCGAGCCGCCAGCTCCGCCGCCAGGGATTGCTGGGCATTGGTCTGTGCCATGTCGATCCAGGCAGCCCGCTCCCCTCGGACTCGCCATGCCAAACGCACCTTCTTGCCCCAATGGCGGCTCAACGCTTGCTGCAATGCCTCGGCACTCACCGGCTCCAGGCCCAGCAGAATTTCCTGGGGCAACACCGGATCTTCCCGGTCACCCAGATAATATTGGGCCAGGAACGCCTCCAAAATTTCGTTTTGATCCTCTTCGCCCCGAGTATCCGGCCGGAAAGTGCGATGGCCGAGAATCCTGCCACCGCGAATCATCAACACTTCCACCACTGCCAGACCATGGCGGCTATCAATGGCCACCACATCCAGATTGCCCTGCCCTGTTTCCGCGTACTGTTTTTGCTGAACAGATTGGATCGCCGCGAGTTGATCGCGAATGATGGCTGCCCGCTCGAAATCCAGGGCCTGAGCAGCAGCATCCATTTCTGCACTGAGCTGCTCTACTACCTCTCTGCTTCGCCCATCCAGGAAATCCATGGCAAGCTTCACCTGATGCGCATAGGCCTCCTCACTGACCAGCCCCACACAGGGAGCAGTACAACGATTGATTTGATGCTGCAGGCAGGGTCGTGTCCGATTGCGAAAATAGCTGTCGCTGCAGTTGCGCACCTGGAACACCTTTTCCACCAGTGAAAGCGCTTCGCGCACGGCACCTCCGCTGGGGTAAGGGCCAAAGTAGTGGCTGCCGCTACGGCGACTACCGCGGTGAAAGGTAATGCGCGGGAACCGGTCCGAGGTAGTAATACGGATATAGGGATAGGACTTGTCGTCGCGCAGCAGAATATTATAGGGCGGCCGCAGCTCCTTGATCAGCGATTGCTCCAGCAGCAGAGCCTCCGCTTCACTGCCGGTGACCGTGGTCTGGACACTGGCAATACGTGCCACCAGGGCACGGGTCTTGGGGCTGGTAATGTTTTTCTGGAAATAGCTGCTCAGTCGGGCCTGTAAATTACGCGCCTTGCCCACATAGAGGACATCACCCTCTTCATTGAGCATGCGGTAGACGCCCGGCTTGCGGGCGCAATGATCCAGAAAATGTTGGGAGTCAAACTCTGACAAGGGAAACGTCTCGGCCAGTTACTGCTGCGAAAGTGTAACAGCTTCGCACGGCCTGTTGCCCGTTTCCCGTGACACCTTAAATTGCGATCAGGGAACCGTGTTCTCCACCGCGTCCAGCATGCCATGGCGAACCGCCAGCAATGCCATTTCCACATCGCTGGTCACGCCCAGCTTGTCGAAGATACGGTATCGGTAGGTATTAACGGTTTTTGGCGACAGGCACAGTTTGTCAGCCACATCCTGCACCTTGTGGCAGTTGACGATCATCATCATGATCTGCAACTCGCGCTCAGAGAGCATATCCAGCAAGGAGGCATCGTCACCGGTGTAGGGCTTGAGAGCCATGGCCTGGGCAATTTCCGGGCTGATATAGCGCTGCCCGGTGGTGACAATCTTGATGGCCCGGACCATTTCTTCCAGGTCGGCACCCTTGGTCATGTAGCCGGCGGCACCGGCCTTCATCAAACGGGAGGGAAACGGCTCTTCCTCGCACATGGTCACGGCAATCACACGGATGCCCTCATCCACACGCAATAATTTACGGGTTGCTTCAAGGCCGCCGATGCCAGGCATCTTGATATCCATCAGCACCACATCCGGCACCGTATCCTTGGCCATCTGTACAGCCTGCTCACCGGAACTGGCTTCGCCAACCACCCGCAAGCCGTCCACTTCATCCAGCATTCTGGCAATGCCGGTTCTGACCAGATCATGGTCGTCCACTACCAATACTTTGATCATTACTGCTTCCCCCGGGTAATTCCTTTACCCACTTCTTTTTCAGTAAGGCCCGAAGGGTAGCGTCTGTGCACCCGCATGCATAGGGCCTTGTTAACAAACGATGACATATCTCACGCCACCTCGAAATTTTTATTGAATGCCTGCTCAGTATCCGCTCTGCACGGTGATTTCCCGAATCATTCTACAGCCATGCAAACACATGAAGCGTTATTCATTAGCCATTGGTCGCGTTGACGCCCGCATCAAAAGCACTAACCATATGCCCTGTATACGTCCCAATCGGGCTCCAACAGCGACAATGACAAAAGGCACCCCATGAGCGCAATCGTTCTGCTTCTGCTCGGCCTGGGTGGCATGGCCGCCGGATATTTATTGTACTCCCGCTTTATCGCTACACGCATCTACAAGCTGGACCCCAATTTCCGTACCCCCGCCCATGAATATGAGGATGGCGTGGACTTTGTGCCCACCAATCGCTTTGTGCTGTGGGGGCATCATTTCACCTCCGTGGCTGGCGCCGCGCCCATTGTCGGCCCGGCGATCGCGGTGATCTGGGGCTGGCTGCCCGCCTTTCTGTGGGTGGTGCTGGGCACCGTTTTCTTTGCCGGTGTCCACGACAGTGGCGCCCTCTGGGCCAGTGTGCGCAACCGGGCAAAGTCCGTTGGCTCCCTGACCGGTGAAGTCGTCGGACGTCGTGCCCGCACGGTGTTCATGATCGTCATCTTCCTGGTGTTGCTGATGGTCAACGCGGTTTTCGGGGTGGTCATCGCCAAGCTTTTGATCAACAACCCGGGGGCCGTGGTACCGGTATGGGGCGCCATCGCTGTGGCGCTGGTGATCGGACAGTTGATCTACCGCCGGGTTATTGGCCTCGGGGTGGTTTCCGTGGTGGGTGTCATTGCCCTGTACAGCCTGATCTACATCGGTCCGCAGGTGCCCGTGGAATTGCCGCAGCAGGTCATGGGCCTGTCCGCCAATGCGAGCTGGATTCTGCTGCTGTTCGCCTATGCGGCCATCGCCTCCCTATTACCCGTGTGGGTCCTGCTGCAGCCCCGTGATTACATCAATGGCCTGCAACTGTTCGTGGGTCTGATCCTGCTCTATGGCGCTGTACTGATTGGCAACCCGCAGGTCGTCGCCCCCATGATTAACAACGATGTACCCGCCGGCACACCATCATTGTTGCCTCTGCTGTTCGTCACCATCGCCTGTGGTGCCATTTCCGGCTTCCATGGCCTGGTGGCCTCCGGCACCAGTTCCAAACAGCTGGACAAGGAACCGGATGCCCGCTTTGTCGGCTATTTCGGGGCCGTAGGTGAAGGCGCTCTCGCTCTGGCGGCCATCATCGCTGCTACCGCAGGTTTCGCCACTCTGGCTGACTGGCAGGCCGTTTACACCGCTTTTGGGGATGGCAGCCTCACCGCCTTCGTCAACGGTGGCGCCAACATTCTTGCCGGCGGTACCGGTATGGATGTGGGCGTGGCCGCCACCCTGCTGACCGTCATGGCCGCGCTGTTTGCCGGCACCACCATGGACACAGGCTTACGTCTGCAGCGCTACATCTTCCAGGAATGGGGAGAAATTTATCAGCAGAAATGGCTGACCCGCCCGCTGCCCGCCACCCTGCTGGCGGTTGCCAGCTGCCTGCTGCTGGCCTTCGGGGCCGGCGGCGCAGATGGCTCCGGAGGCCTGCTGATCTGGCCCTTGTTCGGCACCACCAACCAGTTGCTTGCCGGCCTGACTCTGCTGGTGATCACCATCATGCTGGTCAAACGGGGGCGCCCCGCCATTTACACTCTGGCGCCACTGGTGTTTCTACTGGTAATGACCCTGTACGCCCTGCTGATCCAGCTAAAGAGCTTCTATGACAAGTCCGACTGGTTTTTGCTGGGGCTGGATCTGGTGGTCCTGGTGGCGGCCCTGCTGGTCACACTGGAGTGCGCCGCCGCCCTGAAACGGGCCTTCAACGCCCCACCGGAGAGAATCTGATGCCCGGCAAGACCCGGCTGTTTTTCCGCCGCCTGGGCGAGCTGGGGACCCAGTACTACAACGCCCCCTACCGTGCGGCCATTGCCCGCGCCAAACGAGACGAGGAAGACCTGTTCATGCTGCTGGTGTTTGCGGAAATGATGGGGGTACCCAACCCGGCGGCCTGGAGTACCCTGGAGCTGCAGCCATTACTGATGGACCGTTTTCACGAATGGCATACCCGCATGGGCATGGAACGCTCACCGCTCGACCATTTCCGCTGCTGCTGATGCCTTCACTGAATCTGGATAAACTGCTGGCGGAAAAATCCCTGCTGATGGTCGGCGGCAAGGGCGGCGTGGGAAAGACCACCACCGCCTCCGCCCTGGCCCTGCGCGCCGCCGACCAGGGACGCCGGGTGCTGCTGGTGTCCACCGACCCGGCTCACAGCCTGGCCGATGCCTTCGCCCGCCCCATCGGCAACCACCCTACCCGCTTGGCCCCCAACCTGGTGGCCCTGGAGATGGACCCGGACCAGGAAGTGGATGCCTACCTGGACCGGGTCAGCGCCCAGATGCGCCGTTTTGCCGGCCCGGATCAGGTTCGCGAACTGGAAAAACAGCTACGCCTGAGCAGCCAGTCTCCCGGTGCCCAGGAAGCCGCCCTGCTGGAGCGAATCGCCCGCATCATTGATGAAGACAGCCGCGACTATGACCTGTTGATTTTCGACACTGCCCCCACCGGCCATACGCTACGACTGCTAAGCCTGCCGGAAGTGATGGCCGCCTGGACCGATGGCCTGCTTCGCCACAACCAAAAGGCCCGCAAGCTGGGAAAGGTGCTCGACCACCTGACCCCTGGCAAAGATCTGGACAGCCCGATGCAGGACCCTACACAACACGCCACTGCCGACCTGGACCCACGCAGCCGGGAAGTAGCAGAGACACTGATGGCCAGGCAACGCCTGTTCCACCGCACCCGACGGCAGCTCAGCAACCCGGACCAAACTGCCTTCCTGTTTGTGCTGACCCCTGAACGCTTGCCCATACTGGAAACTGCCCGGGCGGTTGCCACTTTGCGCGACAGCCATATCCCTATAGCTGGCGCCATCGTTAACCGGGTACTGCCGGATGCCGCAGACAGCGCCTTCTTCGCCGCCAGGCTGGCGCGTCAGCAACGACACATGGTCGAACTGGATGAGGCGCTAAAAGGGCTACCCAGAATCCAGTTACCGTTACTGGAAGACGATATTCAGGAGCTGGAAGGGCTACAGGATTTTGCCGCCTTGCTGGGGGCTGAGCCGCTGTAGAAACGTAGCGCAGCGGAGTAGCGCACCAGGTCACGTGCGACCTGAGGGGTGAGTGAAGCAAAGAACCTTCACTTGCAGGCGAACCCTCCCCAGGAGATTCAGGAAAGCCGTTTCAGCCGCAAGCCGCCTCCTATAGCGGCTTGGTCGGTAGGTCTCGTGGTGTCAACACAACCCGCTCGCCATAAAAAAACCCACGCTCTTTCGAGCGCGGGCTTTTTGTTTGGCGGAGGGGGTGGGATTTGAACCCACGGACGGTCTCCCGTCGCCGGTTTTCAAGACCGGTGCATTCGGCCACTCTGCCACCCCTCCGGACAGGCCAGCAATAATACATGAGCAATAAGGTCAGTCAATCGCGCTACGCAAATACGCCCTGCAACTGGTTGAAACTTAATCAGTTGGGGAATGAACAGGCTTTGCTTTCGCATAACGGGAGAAAATACGTTGCTTGGCAGCCTCGTAGGCACCCTGTGACAAACAGCCGGAATCTGCCAGTCGTCGGTGCTCCGCAACCTCGGCGGCCAGCCGGGCTTTACCTTTGGGCAACAAAGTCCAGGCTTTCCGTCCACGTATGCCAATGGCCTTGAGCACTTTTTCCACACGCTCGCGGTCACGCCGCTGGCGGTATAATGCAAATATTGGAACCCCGCCATGGCGGGTGACAAACTGAAAGCTCGCACTGGAACAACGCAAACTGTTAAGCCCGGACAACAACGCCAACAGAACTCCTGTGAGCACTCCGGGCAACCAGGCTGTATAAACAGACAGGCCAGTTACCAACAGGGATAACGCCATGACCGTCATCGACCGCCAGGCAACTGTTCGCTGAAGTACCGGCTCCGGCTTCACGAACGCCAGATTGATTACCCTGGTGCAGTCACTTCGCCCCTTTTTCTCTCGCCACTCCAGATAACGACCATTAAAAAGCGTGATCTGACGCCCGGGACGCCACCAGCCTGGCGCCTGCAGGAAAACCATTTCCGGTTTCCAGTCCGACTCGGCAGGCACCGCCAGCAATGTTTGATGGATATCAGCACCGGTACTGACGGCGTGAATCTGTATCGACTCGCCTTTCGGAGCCAGACTGAGTGTTGCCATTGTTTCCCCCGTGGTGGCTATCGCAAGCCACTCGTTATTCATTACGAGGGTATGACAATATTTGCCTCGCGCCCGCGATTTGCTTCACAAAAGCGCCCACAGGGCCGAAAGCTCGACGAGCCGCAAAAAATAAGGCTTTTTCCCATGTTTCTTCGCTTGATTTTGGCGTTACCGCCCTTATTATCACAGGAACAATTCGCAAGGATGAGTGCAAACACATGAATAACCAGACCAACCCCTATTCCGTCTCCTCGCACGGCGCTGCCGTCACCGGGGAACGTGCGGCCCAGGTACTCAAGAACACCTATATGCTGCTGGGGCTGTCACTGATCGTGGCTACCGGCGCATCCTGGTTTGCCATGGCCAGCAACATTGGCTTTGTGAACGTCTGGCTGACCCTCGGCGTCTACTTTGGTCTTCTTTTCGCCACCAACATGCTTCGCAACAGCGCCTGGGGCATCCTGGCAGTGTTCGGCCTGACCGGCTGGCTGGGCTTTACCACCGGCCCGATCATCAACATGTACGCGCAAATGCAGGGTGGCATGGAAATCGTGACCCTCGCCCTGGGCGGCACCGCAGGTATCTTCGTGGCCATGTCTGCCATTGCTCTGGTAACCAAGAAGGACTTCAGCTTCCTGACTAATTTCATCATGGTCGGTATTCTGGTGGCTTTCGTCGCGGCAATCGCGAATATCTTCTTCGCTATCCCGGCACTGGCTCTGGCCATTTCCGCCGCTTTTGTACTGCTGTCTTCAATGCTGATCATGTGGCAGACCAGCGCCATCATCCACGGCGGCGAGACCAACTACATCATGGCCACGGTGACCCTGTTCGTGTCCCTGTATAACCTCTTCATGTCCCTGCTCCACTTGCTTACTGCCCTCAGCGGCGACGATTGATGCAGTTTGCCCTTCTGGTCAATGCGGCAGCGGATTCCTCTGCCGCATTGACCGCCCTCCACGCAGCCAGGGCCCTGACCGCCCATCCAGATCACCAGCTCTATCGCCTCTTTTTCTACCGGGATGCCGTGCACTTGGCACAACGTCATGCCTGGAGCGCTGACGGCAACCAGGCCAATGCCGCCCAGCAATGGCAACAATGGCTCAGGGACAACCCGGTGGATGCTGTGGTCTGCGTTGGTGCCGCCCAGCGCCGGGGCGTAGTGCCAGACACCTTGGCCGATGGCTTCACCCTGGCTGGGCTGGGCCAGTGGGCGGATGCCCTGATCAACAGCGACCGGGTGCTACAGTTTGGCTAATCAGATTCTCTATATCGCCAGTGGCAGTGCGCCGCTGTCCAGCCAGTTCCAGGAAACCCTGGATATGCTGCTTACCGGGGCAGCGTTCGGGCAGCCGACCACCCTATGGCTGACAGCCGCCTGCCTGGACCAGCTGCAATTGATGCCCAGCGACATCCTGGCGCAGTTGCCGGATTTCGGCGTACGCTGTGTGACAAACGCCCCAGCACCGGCCGCCCAGATCCCGCTGGAAACGCTGGATGACCAGAAGCTGCTGGCCCTGCGCGACGATTGCAGCCAGGTTCTTGTGTTCTGAGAGGCGCGCAATGATTCATCTGATAGGTTTTTCCCCCGATAGCCCCCAGCGCCAGTCATTCGACGCCCTGTACCAGGAAGGCGATATCTGCGTCTTCACTGATGCCGGGTTGCTGGTTGCTTCACGGTTACCGCTGAAAGGCGACGGCTACCTGCTGCAACACCCTGCGCTGGCTTTGCCGACCGGCGTGCTGCCCGTTATCGATCATGCCCAGCTGCTGGAGCTGGTCGCCGAACACGGTCCCTGTACCAGCTGGTATTGATATAACGCCCACACGCAGCAACATGCCCCATACAAGCGCGAAATGGCGGGCATCTACGAGGTTGACCATGACTGAACATGCTTTTGCTCCCTTTGTACGCACGCTTGGCCGCGGTAAAAGGGCACGGCGCAGCCTCACCCGGGAGGAAGCCCACGACGCCATGCAGGCAATTCTCGATGGCCAGGTGGAAGACATTCAGCTTGGCGCTTTCCTGATGCTGCTACGGGTGAAGGAAGAAACCCCGGAAGAGCTGGCCGGTTTTCTGGATGCCTGCCGCCCGGTTTGCTACCAGGCGCTGGAAAGCTTGCCCGACGTGCACCTGGACTGGCCCAGCTATGCGGGCAAGAAGAAACACCACCCCTGGTACCTGCTGGCAGCGCTGTTGCTGGCCAACCAGGGCATCCGCACCCTGCTCCACGGTGGCCCCGCCCATACCCCCAACCGGGTCTACAGCGATCAGCTTCTGCCACAACTTGGCCTGCCAGTGGCCAGCTCCCCACAGGAGGCCGCCGTCCATCTGGATCAGCATGGCCTGGCGTATCTGCCGCTGGAGACTTTCTGCGCGCCACTGTCGCGCCTGCTCACCCTGCGCTACTTCCTTGGCCTCCGCTCCCCCATCAACACTCTGGCACGCAGTCTCAATCCAGCCAGAGCTCCTCTGTCCATGCAGAGCGTCTTCCACCCCGCCTACATCGAGCTGCACCAGGGTGCCGCGGACCTGGCCGGCGATCAGGACCTGCTGCTATTCAAGGGTGAAGGCGGCGAACTGGAAATCCGCCCGGATGCGCGCACCCAGATCACCGGCATCCGCCACGGTGAACATCTGGAAGGCGCAGCCGTCCTGGACAACGTCATGCCACGGCAAAGCCCCCCTGGTGAGCCGGATGCACAAACGTTGCTGGCGGTATGGCGTGGCGAGCAGAGCGATGACTATGGCGAAAATGCAGTGATCCAGACCGTAGCCGTAGCGCTATGGGGACTGGACCGGGCGGCTTCGCTGGACGAGGCGCAGGGACAGGCACGGACACTATGGGAACAAAGGAACAAGGTATTAATTGATAATGGATAATTGAGAATTGATAACTACGCGTCGAACGCGGTGCCATCCTGAAACGCAGGAGGCCGCGCCCAAGCTATTGGCGCGGCCTCCTGCGTTTCAGTGACTGCTTTCCTGTCACGCGCCGTTATCAATTATCCATTCTCAACTATCAATTGCCCTTCCCAAACCATTCAAACTGCGAATGCAGACTCACCACACTGCCAACAATGATCAACGTTGGCGCATGGATCTCCCGCCCTTCGATCTGGTCCGCCAGGCTGTCCAGGGTCCCGGTGATCACTTCCTGAAGATTGGTGGTGCCCCTGGACACCAGGGCTATCGGCGTTTCACCGGAACGCCCGTGTTCCATGAGCTTTGTGCAGATCTGCCGCAGGCCCACCAACCCCATGTAGAACACCACCGTTTCCGTTTCACTGACCAGATGTTGCCAGTCCAGATCCACCGTGCCGTCTTTGCGGTGGCCGGTGACGAAGCGCACGGACTGGGCATGGTCCCGGTGGGTCAGCGGTATGCCGGCGTAGGCCGCACAACCACTGGCGGCGGTGATACCCGGCACCACCTGAAAGTCGATGCCCTCGGCCACGATCAGGTCGATTTCCTCTCCGCCGCGACCGAAGATGAAGGGGTCCCCGCCTTTCAACCGACAGACCTTCTTGCCCTGTTTGGCGTAGTGAACCAGCAGTTCGTTGATGTTGTCCTGTGGCAAGGCGTGCTTGTCACGGGCCTTGCCCACGTAGACCAGCTCCGCATCCCGCCGGGCCAGATCCACGATGCCCTGTCCTACCAGACGGTCATAGAGGACCACATCGGCTTTCTGCAACAGGCGCAGGGCGCGGAAGGTCAGCAGGTCAGGGTCGCCGGGACCGGCCCCCACCAGGTAGACCTCGCCACGGCTCAAGCGGGCTGCATCGGCCTGCTCGATGGCTTCGCTGAGCATAGCTTCGGCTTCGCTGTCCTTGCCAGCCATAACCTTCTCGACCAGCGGCCCTTCCAGGGCCTGCTCCCAGAACAGACGGCGGGCGCCCACGTTGTTGAGCTTGTCCTTGAGGGGCTGGCGAAATCTGGCCATCAGGTCGGCCAGACGGCCCCAGCGAGCCGGCAACATGGACTCAAGCTGACTGCGCAGTTTGCGCGCCAGTACCGGCGAGGCGCCAGAGGAACTAATACTGATTAGTACCGGCGAACGATCCACGATGGCCGGGAAAATGAAGTCACCCAGAGACGGGTTGTCCACCACATTGACCGGCAGCCCTCGAGCCTGGGCCTGCTGCGCCACTGCAGCATTCACCGCCGGGTCATTGGTGGCGCAGACAACCAGTGTCTGTCCGGTCAAATCGCTACTTTCAAAAACCCGCTCATGGATGACACCCTGACTTTGCACCGCAATGTCGCGCAGTTCTGCGCACACTTCGGGAGCAACAACGCTCACCTTTGCACCTGATCGGTGCAGTAGACGCCCTTTGCGCAGGGCCACTTCTCCGCCCCCCACAAGCAGGGCCGATTTGCCCTGCAGTCGCCAGCTGATTGGTAGGAATTCCATCAATGCTCCCGGTTTCAATGAGCAGGAGCGTGCTACTGCAGCCGCTCCAGGCCTCTCATGTAAGGGCGCAATGCTTCCGGCACAGTCACGGAACCATCATCATTCTGATAGTTCTCCAGGATAGCCACCAGTGTACGCCCTACTGCCAGACCTGACCCATTCAAAGTGTGTACCAGTTCGGGCTTGCCGGTTTCCGGGTTACGCCAGCGGGCCTGCATGCGGCGGGCCTGATAGTCACGGAAATTGGAACAGGAGGAGATTTCCCGGTAGCGCTGCTGGCTGGGCAGCCATACCTCAATGTCATAGGTCTTGGAGGAAGAAAAGCCCAGATCGCCGCCACACAGGATCACTACC
>Ga0114900_1000229_pt1 | contig 47354 bp, 63 predicted proteins | sample MalvireepMed_231_FD_89685 | JGI IMG/M metagenome (GOLD analysis project Ga0114900, IMG submission 89685) | Marine viral communities from the Global Malaspina Expedition - Malaspina viral metaG DeepMed_231 | ecosystem: Environmental > Aquatic > Marine > Oceanic | place: Mediterranean Sea...
ATCCACTTGAAGTTAGTCAAAAGACTACAATAACTTCTGGCAAAGGCAGCAAACTTGATGGTTATGCTGCATTTAATATTCCAAAAAGAAAAGTTGTAGAGGTTACCAGCCCCACTGTTCCAGAGCCGGCAGCCTTGAAGCCACTTCTACCGGGGGCACCAGAAGCTAAGGTTGCTGAAGCAGTAGTTCCTTGGAATATGAGAAACACTAGGGGTCAGCTTGTAGATGCTGCCGAGAAGGCTGGCATAGTTGTTCCGCCTAAGGCCACCAAGGCTCAGATTTTAGACTCTCTAAAGGCTCTTGGGCCTCGCCTAGGCATGACAGCGGGTCAGAGGGCTACTTGGGCTGTAGAGACCGCCAGAAAGGAACTGGCAGCTTCCGCTAAGGCCCGCCAGGAGGCGGTTGATGTAGTCACAAAGGCTCAGAAGAAGTTTGTGAGGGCACACGCAAAGGGCGAGAAGGACGCGCTAAAGGCAGAACGCAAAGCAGTTGAAGAAGCCCTAGAGAGCGGCGCTGCCGGGATCTATTACCCAGGTCACCCAGAGGCTTTGAAGGTAAAAACAGACAAGGGAGGCACAAAGACTCTCCCATATCGAGCCATGGAGGATTGGGAGAAAGAGCTTTGGGCAGCATTCAAAGAAAGGACTGCCGCACTTAGTGACGACGATGCAATGTTTGTTGCGTTCACGGCACTAAGGTTGTCACCAACTGCACCATCAGAGATTCAAAGATGGCAAAGTAAGTATGCAAACAGTCTTCCATCCTTCTTGGGAAGGCGTCTTGGTGAAGTACCAGAAGAGCTTCAGTTTGCTGTTACTCAGCTACGTGCTCTTATCAAGAAGTATGAAGATGCTTACCTTGAGCGTGGCGCAGAGTGGCTAAAAGAACCACTGGAAATGATGAAGGAGTGGGGGCTTATTGAATATGTTCCCCATATTCCAAATTCTAGAGAATCTATGGCCTCTGCCAGCTTTGCTGAAGCAACACTAGCGGGTTGGGTCAAGGAGGCTGACCTTATTCCCATGAACACCATGGACACAAGGTTAAGCACCGCAACAGATTTTAAGCAAAGAAGGCTTATAGAGGGAACAATCCTTGAGGTTAATACCCTAAAAGATGGTGAGCTTGTCTTTGATCCGCCAGTCATTATGTCTAGGTATCTGGCGGCATCAAGAGCGCTGACGGCAGAAGACTTTGTTCTCATGCTTATGAGGGGTGGCGTCATTAAGCGCGTGTCTGCCGCACAGGGCAAGACTGTGGCCGAGGTTGCGGATGAACAGCAACTGGTCCCACTCTTTGAAAGAAAGAACATTAGCACCTCACAAGACGTTCTGTTTACTCAAGACAAGGCTGCTTGGGAGGCTGCGGGCATTGGGGAGCACGAGCTTGCCCAGATTAAGGAGGCATTTAATTACAAGAAGAAGGAAGGCGATTACTTCGCAACGTGGTTTGAAGACGCCGTAATCTTAAAAAGAGTCAGAAAGGTTGAGAATGGGATTGCGACCATTCGAGCAAAGCAATGGAGTGAGCACCTTCAAGCTCCAATTGCTGGCGAGTTGTTTGATCCAAAGAGACTGTTTGATGAGAGGTTTAGAAAACTTGATCTTACAGATCTTGATGATGCCGCTGAAGCCAGGGCTGTTGCAAGCACATGGGATGATGTGGCCAAAGAGTTTAATGCCATCCTCTCGCAGACTGGTGAAGTTGGTGGAGTAAACTTCAAGGTTGCCGGTTCTGATTTATCTCTCTTTTATGGTGAAGGATCAGAGGTTTGGAAGCTCTATATTCCTAGAGCAGTGCGCGTGAACATGGAGAATGTGCTTGGTCTAGGGGTCAAGGCGATAGGGCCAGTCAGAAAGGTGCTTGGTGCAATCAACAACTTTATGAAAGTTAGGCTGACCATCCTGTCTCTTGCGTTCCACACAAGAAACCACCTTTCTAACCAGCTTTCTAATATTCTTGATCTTGGCGTTGCTGGTGCCATGAACCCGGATTCTCAGATAAAGGCAGCAAGGCTATCTTCTGCCGCTTCGTTTGTGTCTGAGTACGGTTCACTTGAGAATGCAGCCAAGACGTTCTCTACCGTGTTGGATGACATCCCAGGTAGCGAAGCTCGGCTAGCTAAGATTCTAGACACGGCTACCGTTGTAGAGATTACGCAGAATCCAAGCGTGTGGAGAGAGGCGAGTGATATTATTCGTGCTCTTCGCTGGCATTCCAGCGGAATGGATGACCTTCTTAAGAACGGCATAGACATTGGTGATGGTGTTTCAAGGTCAGCAGATGAAGCCATTACTATTCTTGAAGAGCTTGGCGTAGTCACGCCAGCCTACAGAAACTATGTAGATCTTGATACTTTTGAAACCTCTTTTACAGAGATTGTATCTAAGGGTTTCATAGATGGGGACTGGAAGGCTGCATCTAGAGCAGTAAAGGCGCTCTCTATTGCTGAAGATGTGATTATGACTGCTGTTCCCATGCTTATGACTGGTGGCATGCCGGTTGCGGTTCCCAAAAGTCTTGGTTCGTGGATAGCCAGGTTCGTGGAAAACCAGGCAAGGGTTACCAACTTCATTGGTAATGTAAAAGCTGGAAGATCACATGTAGAAGCAGCAGATCATGTAGCGAAGTTCTTGTTTGATTATAACGATCTGACACATGTACAAAAAACATGGCTAAGAACCGCATTTACATTCTTTACTTGGAGCCACAAGAATGTACATCTTCAGCTAGAAATGATGCAAAAGAATCCAGCTTTCTATTCTAAGTTTGCTCAACTGTTTGTGTATCAGCTTCCAGAGGCCGCTGCTGCGTCTCAATACGAAGAAGGAATGTACCCAAGAGATCCAGAATACTTAAAAAGAAACCTCGTTCTGCGTGATTCTCATGCGATGTCTTATGCAAGAATTCCATTGCCCAAGATTGATATTGCTGGGAGGAACATAGTTCCAGGCAAGCCCGGTGTGTACATTGAAGGTCTTGGTCTTCCCATGGAGGCGTTCGCTGAGATCACTACCGGTCTTGGAGAACTTTCTGGTATAAAAACTTGGTTTGATAAGAACAATGCTGGGGTGTATGGCGATGAGGCAAAGTTTCGCCTCATTGGGCAAATGCATACTGTCGCCAAGATGTCGGTGGAGCGGGCAACAGAGAAGCACGCCCACTACGGCGTTCCGCTCAGAGATCTATCTGATGGAAAGCTGGTTGCTGAGATTGCCGATGGTATAGGTCGTGTAAGCCCATGGATTGCAGATCAAATAAAAGGCATGGCTGGGCTTCATCTTAGACACGATGTAACTTCGTCTGGTCGTATTACAGAAACAATAGCAATGAGCCCAACTAAGAACTGGGCTTTCGCTAATTCACCTTGGTCCAGAGTTTTTAGAGATGCCTCTGCTATGTCAAGCGTCTATATGCTGTCTACTATTGCCTCTCCAGAGGAGGCTGCTGAAGGAAAGTATGAGGAAGTTCCAGGATGGTTAAGATTTATTGATGCTGAAACCGGCATTAGAATCGTTCAGCAACATCCTTATATACGAAAACAGATTTTTGATAGAAAAGTTAAAACGATGTATGAGGAGCAACTTAAGTCGCAGAAGATAAAGGAACAGCTTGTTATTCCATACATCCCAGAGCAGCGGTAGATTGACACCAAGCACTTATTGAGGACACGACATGCCACAGCCACATGGATTCTCTTACGCTACCTTTGGAAGCGGTCTTAGTACTAGCTACGCAGTAGCCACTGGACAGGCAGACACAACCAATGAGTCTTCTTCGGAGTCTTTTCCAAGAAAGGGAACGCTTTCCCACATTGAGTTTGAGCTATCCAGCATCTCTTCTGCGGCAAGCATTACAATGTTTCTTACGTGGGACTCTGCTGGTGATCGCCCGCTAACCCCTGCTGCAACTCAGGCCATTACTACTGGGAAGACAACTGCTGCAAAGGGTGGTGTAATCTTCAATATGGGAGTTCCATTCAACAGACCAGATGATGCTACTGCTGGAAAGGTTTATGTTGTTGCCAAGACAGATGCTGGAACTGCATCAGCTTCGGCTCGTGTATTCTGGACAAAGTAAACTGGAGATATGATGGGAATCCCTACAGTATTTGATACCAGCCCCACATATACGGGCACGGTTACTGCTGGTGATCTTGAGGTCGACAGCGGCACACTAAGCATTGATGCAACCAACAATCGCGTTGGAGTGGGCGTTACAGACCCAGACAGTAAGCTTGAGGTTTTTGCTACAACGACACAGCAGAAGTGGAGCTACGACACTGATAGCTTTGCAACCCTATCGGTCGCGGCTGCAAGCCATACAACTGTTGCTACTGGCGAGACAGGGGATCTAATCCTAGACGCAGGCGACGACATCATTCTGGACTCCCATCTGGGCAAGTGGCGATTCAAACGAAACGACACAATGACCGTTATGGTTTCAACCACGTCTGGCGATGGGTCAAACTTGATTTTTGACCATCAGATTGTAGACGCTGACTATGTATTCAAGGGCAGCGATGGTGGCGTGGGTATCACTGCTCTTACTCTCGACATGTCGGAAGCCGGAAAAGCCACCTTCAATGACCAAGTAGTCATTGGCGATGGAAAGCTTGTCCTGAACGCTACAGCGGTTTCCTCTACAGCGGCAGAGCTAAATGTACTCGATGGCCTGAACCGTGGGCACATCATTGTTGGTAACGCTAGTGGCGCGCCGGCCTCTCTGGCAGAGGGTAGTGAGAACCAAGTTCTAACCATCAATGGTAGCGGAGATGCTGTTTGGGCTGCTGCTTCTGGCGGCGGCGCTGCTGCTGACGACCTTGACCACATTCTCCATCAGCAAGTTTTCTCGTAGGATTTAACCATGGCTACTATCTCAAAGCAGCTTCTTTCGGGCAGCACTCAAGGAACAGGCATAAAGCTGACAGACACAAGTTCGTCTGTAAACACAGATGCTGGCTACTTGATCCATACTGCCGTTACCGGTACGACCGACATTGATGAGATTTGGATTTGGGCCTGCAACACCGACACGTCTGCTGCCACGCTGACCATTGAGTTCGGGGGAACCGATGTTGATGACAACATCAAGGTAACCATTCAGCCGAATGAAACCGTGCTGGTTGTGCCTGGACTTCCGCTACACAATGGGTTGCTGGTCAAGGGCTTCGCGACGGTTGCCAACAAGGTCAACGTCTTTGGCTACGCGAACCGCATGGACATCTAATGAGTCGAAGTAGAAGCCCAGGATCGTTCAGTGGCACGACTGAATACCATTCACCAGAAGGCTTTGTGACGGGCATGGTGCTTACCTTTGTGAACACCGAGGATGTCACCATTGGGGCTGGTCGGTGCCGAGACAGTACCGACACTGTTGATATTGTTAATAGCGGAACCATCACGGTGATCATCGACGGAGACCCGGTAACGGGCATCAACAAGCTCGACACTGGAACCGAGTCCGGCAATACCTGGTACGCAGTTCATGTCATTGGTGGGAATGGTAAGGCGACTGCGGGTCTCTTTAGTACCAGTGCTGCCAGCCCTACCCTGCCTACTGGCTATACACACTTTAGGCGCGTTGGATGGGTATACAACCACAGTGACAACAACTTTCAAAACTTTGTCCAATCCGGCAACTCAAGCCTGCGCCGCTGTTTTTACCTGGAAGTGCCCAATGACTACACTGAGGTTTTGTGCGATGCCAGCGACAACTCCGGTGCCGACGTTGACTGCTCAACGAGACTGCCGGCGACGGCAGACACGGCCATCTACAGGTTTCACATTACTGCAGGATCAACAAACGTCTGCAACGTCCGGCCTGGATCTACTGACTCGCCCGTTGTTTGGGCCTCGCTGAAAGACACCGAGGATGAGCGATTTCTTGGCGAGATGCCTTGTGGCGGCACCAAAGGTTTTTACTACATTACATATGGTTCCGGCGGCGCCCAGAGTGCGCTGACTGCACTGGTGATGGGCTGGACGGAGACACTCTAATGCAACTGCGCGAAGTTCTCGTTGAGACCTCCACAGGCAGGGTTTTGTCTACAGGCTGTGTGGATTGGACGACCAACTCACACTACGACCCGTCGATCCATACGGTCATCAAAGACAACGTGTTCACGTTTGATCCTATGCTCTACAACCCAGACACCAAAACAAAGACCGCTTGGTACTGGGACGGGTCAACATTCACCACCACGGCACCGTAATCAATGAGCCGACGGTCACGATCCCCAGGGCCAGTAGCGGGCGGGCTGCCCGGCAACACCACTGCCTATGGCACACCATGGATACGCATAAATCCAGTAGGTGCGACCAGGAATAACGGTGTTCAGGAGTCTACTAATCCGCTCGATACCAACCATGTGACGTTTGCTGATGATGGCGCCAGCACAACGATTACATGGAAGTCTGGCCAAACCTGGTCAAGTAGCGAGTACAAGCATCCCGGAAGGTATGCCTCTTGCGTAATCAACACCGGCCACACCTGGGGTCAAGTATCCGCAGTACGGGTCTGGGTGGACACGTCGTCAGTACCCGCCGATGCCGCGCTCATGCCGGTCTGGGGAATACTCGTTAACAACAAAATAAATCCCGATGCTGGAAGCCCCGACGGCAGTGGGGGGCAGGTCATACAGGGCATCAAGAATGATTCTGGAAAGATTTTCTACAACAGCCGCACCCAGTACGGCTCGATCACCGCTTCACCAGCCTATGCGGCGGCCTATTCCGATCTAATCGGGGTGTTTCAGATCTTCCAGGGTTCGCCCACCAACATGTGGGTGTCACGTATTGGCACCACTGCCGTTGACACGGCATCTCCGGCGATTTCGGCTGGTTCACCCACGAACAACAACGCGAGCGGTAACAAAGCATCAGCAAGTGATCCTATGTTCGTTGGCATCTGCGCTGGAACATTTGGCGACACGGACCCAGGGTCAGACATCTCGTGTGTCGCTAAGTTTTATTACTCATTGCTGCTCTGCGGGGACCACCCCTAATGCCCTACTCCATCAGCACAGAAGGCTTTGACTTGGCCACGCTTGGCGACCGGGCCTATCCCGACAACACCGAGCTTGAAGCGTTTCTGCTGGCTACCTTGACCGTTGATGGTGAGGGTCCAGAGGTTGGCGAGCTTGGTTCTTTGGCAAGTGCCATCCATGATTTGATTCTTCATGCCTATGGGGCCGACCGTTGAAACTCGCATCTAACTTCACGCTGTCTGAGCTTACTCGCACTGGTCATAGGCGATACCTTTCTGAGAATAGAAAGCCACCAGAAGAGGTTGTAGAAGCATTAAAAGATACTGCTCAAATGCTTCAAACTATTCGTGATCACTATAAGTCTCCAGTAGTTGTTCATAGTGGGTATAGATGCCCAGCCCTGAACTCTGCTGTTGGAGGATCAACATCTTCACAGCATGTAGTTGGTGCCGCATGTGATTTTCATGTTGTTGGTGTTCCATTGAAAGAAGCTTGGGAATGGATCTGGAAGAAGTCTGACCTTAAGTTTGGTCAGCTAATCCTTGAAGGGTGGGCTGCAGGAGAACCTAGTTGGATACACCTAAGCTTAGGTGTTCCATATAGATCTTCACATAAATGTGGTCAGGTTCTTACTTGGGATAAGAAGAACGGGTACGTTCGCATATATGACAACAATGATCCGATGGTATGACATACTCAGCGTTGCAGTAGTTCTTTCGTTTTTTGCTATTTGTATTATAGTTTTTTTAGTGGAGATATTAAAATAATGCCTAAAGGTAGGGTTGGTAAAAGGATTCGTAAGTTTGATTTGGATGGGGCAACCCTAGCCAGATTGGTTGACACCATGGTTCTTGCAGCAGAAATGATGTTTCCTATTCCCAAGTCTGGTCCTGAGAAGAGGGAGTGGGTCATTGATCAGATCAATAATAGAATCAACATTCCTATTGTTGGCGAGAAGGCAGAGGCGCAAGTCATTGGATTCTTGGTGGATTTTGCCATTCAAATGTACAATGATATGAGAGAGGGCCAGAAGTAATGGAGAGCGGAATGATTGAAACTTTAGTTAGCGGTGGGGGAACGCTTGCTTTAGCAACAATCGTTTGGTGGGAGCTTCACCAGATGCGAGAGGCTATTGATCTTATGAGTGATAGAATGTCCCGCGTCCTAGAACATGTGAGGTCTTCAGATGGACAAACTTAAGAGTCGTAAGTTTTGGTTTGCATTCCTTGGTGCGCTGCTTCCGGTTGTTGCCCAGGCAATGACAGAAGACATTCAAATGGCAGAAGCCATGCAGCTAAGCGTAGCCATCGTCATCTCTTACATCTTTGGTCAGGGATACGTTGATGCTAAGCAGGTTGAAGGGTCTGGTAGCTAGTGTCCCTAGAGGAGACATTGCTTGGTCCTTTACTGGACCTTGGCGGGATTGGTATCCTTGCCGGGTTTCTTATGTGGATTCACATCCAGAACACTAAGAGACTAGATGCAATGCAAGATAAGCACGACCAGCTTCTTGCTGATTGGAGAAACGAACGGGTAGATACCATAGAGTCACTGATACATAAAACTAATGCTCTTGACTCTAAGTTTGACCCTATGTACGAGAAGCTTGATGCTGCTTTAAGCCGAATATCTATCGGACTAAAGGAGATGCGTGAGCACTACCAAGAAGCCAGAATAGAAAAGATCACAGAAGAAGCCAAGAAGTCTAAGGATTAGACCGCTCCATGTGTTTGTGATAGTCGGTGCTCTGGAGGAAAACTATATGTTTACTATTCTCATCTCTCTGTTGGCCTGTAGCTGCCCCGAAGACGAAGACAAGGGGGACACCACCACTGAGGAGGCAGAAGCCACCACAGAGGCCGAAGAGCCACAGGAAGAGCCAACCCCAGAGGATGGCGATGAAGAGGAAAGCGAAGAAGAGGACGGGGGCAGCGAGTAATCCCCATCCTCTTTTCATTGCTAAGTATTAGTGTCGGTCCCTACCGTTATGCCCCGCAAGGCTTACTTCCCTACGACAAAAGGGCTGCGCAAAATTAAACGCGAACATTGCAGCCTGGGGACCGGCACACCTTTCATTGATTTATTCCATAGAGAGCAAGGCAAGCAGCATCTGCTAATCCCGAATGGGGAACTCTCTTTTTACCTGGAGTTAGGTCAAGGTCTGGAACCCTTGTGCTAGCTGCGACAATGGCTCTGTCCTTACCTGTACCAGATACTCCTTTTAGAACAGTCTTAGACCACTCTACTGGTCTCACAATGGTGGTTGGTAGGCCTTTGGCTGCGAGTATTCCCAACCAAAGGCCATAGCCAACACCAGTTCTGAACATGCTAGCTACACCCTGCTTGGGCATAGCTTGCTGCTTCTCTAATACCACGAGCTTGATGGTACTTAGGGGACCCCAGCTAGACAGCGCGTCAGCCATAAAGGACGGCACATACTCCCTCCTTGAACCCTTACCTACACTTACAGTCAAAGACTTCTTGGTAAGGACACTACCAATACACTGACCGTTATGGTCTAGAGCCACAATGGCTCCATCCATGCCGGGGTCAATCCCTAAGATATACACATCAAACCTCGCTTTCTCTTCTTTGCCAGATAAGAACCTTGTTTCCATCAACCAGGAGGATGCAGTGAACTGAGCCAAGTATTGGATCAACAAACACCCTCATGATTGAATCGTGCTCAATCCTTAATGACTCAATAGCAAAAGACTTGTAGTCAAATGGATAGAACTTCACTGGCATTGTGGAATCAGCTACCATGGAAAGTCTTCACCATCGTTGCTCTTGTTGTCTGACTTTGGTGGATAGCTGCTTGGTTCCTTTGCGTTTTCAAATGCATTGCTATCAACCTCGTGCCCGCTTTCCAGACCAGAAGAAGACACCTGCGACACGACGTTGGCAACAACAGACGTGACCCAAACCTTCTGTCCACCTTTCTCATAGCTGCTGTTGTTTAACTTTCCTTCAACAAGAATAAGATCTCCTTCCGACATGTTTGGAAGACTCTCACGGAGCTTACCAAACACATCAATCTTGGTTCGGGTAGTAAACTTCCTGCCGTTCCAGTGGTTCCATGTGGCAAGAGTGAAGTAGGTTGCAGCACTGTTTTGCTTTGGTTCAAGAACCACGGTTCCGATTAGAGTTACACGATTAAGCATCATTTTCTCCCACGTACAGTTTTACTTTTGTACTTGATTGTAGCCATTTAGATGTTTCTGCTACCTCTGAAGATTCGGGATAGCAATGTTTATGATATGAACAATAGTCACAAGGGAAGCCTATACGTCCCTTTTTGTTTGGTTTAAATGGAACATTAAGATCAAATGGTGATCTTGATGTCAGTATTGTTTTATAGTTTTCTTGTATCTCTCGTTGTATCTCCTTGTCTTCTTTGATCCACTGACCCACCAACGGGAACAGGGGCTCCCAATGGTGTTCTGTTATTACCGCATCCTTAGCGGCGGAAGCCTTTCCGAACGCCAGGATGTAGGTTCTGCTTGTTCCAGTAGCAAGCATGTAAGCTTGAATCTGGTAGTAGTAAGAGTCTGTCTTACTTAATCCATCTGCCCTAAACCTCTTGAAGGCGTAGTCAGACATAGACTTTATCTCTAAGACTACCCACTCCTTGTCCAAGCTTTGCTCACCAAGAAGATCATTAAAGATTGGAACATTCATCATTCCATCTGGGTGCCCAACAATGTTGGCTACCTGCTTACCGGACTCCCCAAACGGAACCTCAATAGATACCTCAAGCTGATCGTCTCCCATGTAGGATGTATTGATATCTACATCAACACACGCCTCTTTAAGGCAAGCAACGATCATTGCCTCAAGCGCATCACCAACAGCAAACGTTAGCCTTGCTGCACCATCTATGGTGTGACCATCCTTTACCCAGTTGTAATGTGCAAAGGCTTGTTGCCTAATACAAGAACCACAGGAGGATAAGCGCAACCCACTGCCCTGATTATCACAAAGCTGCCTAATGATTGTCTCACCAATAGCCCTTGTGTTGTGCTCTTCCTTAAGTCTTTTGGGATTATCTAATCTCTTTCGTATCAGTTGGGATATATCTGGCAGCCAATCTGCACCAACTCTATCAAACTTAATACCTTGTCTCATCATTCGCGTTTTCATTTTCTTTATATCCTTCGTCTATTTCTTCATCTAGGTTTGCTACGTGATCACAGAGAATCTCCACTCTGGAGCCCCGTGGGTTCTTTGCCATACAGATCCTTCCAATAACTGACGTAAGGCACTCGGCTTCGTGGCATTCAAGTACGCTTTCTCCGCATCTTCCAAATGCAATGACAGGTACAAGCAGGTCAAATGTCTCATGCTTTACGCTTGGGTTGTACAATATTGCTCTTACTTTTGGTCCACCTCCTTTCGCTTCTCCAATCTTCTTTGCGTCTCTTAAGTATCCAATGACTTGTGTAATGTTTGGATATACATGTTTGAAGCTCATCTTCTTGTCATCCTGTTGTCTACTGTGAAGTCAATCACCCACACCCATGGGTTATCTTCCCACAAGCTCGAACGAAAGTAGGCGCTGCGCCAGTGCTGCTTAAACTCTTCTAGATTATTGAAGCCAGATAGCTTCATGTCTTCGTTAGTTATAGCATGTAGCGTCTCAGCCCTAATGGATCTGATCCTAAGCCACAGCCTGGCATCTCTTTTTTTCATAGAGATTGAAAGCTTCCAGTCTACTTTTAGATCGTCTTCTATTCCATTGCTTGGCCCAAAGCGGTGGATGATGTGCTCATTGTTTCGTGGTCCAACATCAGACCACTGCTCCTTTGCATACAACAAAGACCCAGGACCACCATATTGTGGGTTTGCTGCCACATATTTACTTACTGTTCTATCGGACACCCACCACCAAGCAGCGTCACCAGGCTTTCTTTGAAGGGTAATGTCTCCCATCCACCAGTCTTTGTCGTCCCACATAAACGGCAGTGGCTTCTCAAATCCCTTGTTGAAAACAACGTTCTTTCTAATCTGTGTCCTTGTTCCATCAAACGTAGAGTTAACCATGTGCTCGCTGAATAGGATTGGGTAGCGCTTTCCTATTGTGCTCTTCTTTCTCCTTGCAGTCATTTAGAACCTCCAGTTGGATTCGCACGCTGCATCAGCCGGTGCTTCGCGAACTGCACAGCCGCCTTCGACGGCATGGTTGAAGAGCTTGACGTAGAGGCTTGCCATCATATGGGCGTGCCGGCTGGACCTCGCGTCTTGCGCGGCTTCGCTGGCGAGCGCCCCACTTCTGTTCATGGCCTCGCACCAGATCTCAAACCTCCGGTACCACAGCTTCCCCGCAATGTCGGATGCTCCAAGCGCATCGAGCCTCGTCACGATGCTCGGTGCCGTGCTGTTGTAGCTATAGATCTCCAGATAGTCTTGCAGGACTTCTCGCTGTCTTGGGGTGAAGCGGGTTGAGTTGTTTTTCCTTGCAGTCATCGCTTAAGCCCCTCGGCCACAGACCTACCAGCATCAGTAAGCCTGTACTCTTTTGTCTCATAGTCCAGCTTGCATATGGTTTCTTCTATTAGTCTACGACGAACAAGGGCACGCAGGGTGCTTGACGCATACCGCCTGAACCGTGGCCGAATATCTAGGACATGCAATCGAAGCCCACTTGGGCCCCCCAGACGGATAGAGGTAGACTGTGACTTCGCTATATTGGGGCACATTCCGGTGTCTTTACACTCTGCCTCAAGTGTAAACATATAGACCAATGCCCCCTTCATTGGGGGGCTTAGGCTTCTCTCTTCTTCTTCAAATACTTCTACTAGTGTCTTTCCTTTTGTGTCTTCTTCGTTGTGTGCCTCCAAGTTGAAATGGTGGCACGGCTCCTCAAATCCATCTGGCCACTTGACATAGCAGCCATTCTCCCAGGTTTCATAGGTCACAACCCCGATACCTCGTTCACCTCGGACTGGGCACGGGGGGCCAACCCACCTCACCTTCTGTCCTTTTGCTAGCTTCATTTTATATCTCCTTTGTTTTATCTAGATCACCCATTGTCTGGGTGGGAAGCCCAATGGTTTAAGAGATTGAGCAATTCGTTTTTGTTCTTTGGTGTCTTCTGTGGGTACTCATTGATCAAGTCTTTCCAGCTATAGGTGTACCCATCCCCGTCGAACCAGATCTCCTTTGCGAACGTGACCGCATCAGCCTTGCTTCCAAAGTATTGGTAGCCTCGGTTGCCACCTTCGCCGATATTGAAGTCATCATCGTCGGGATCGATGTCATCTACATGTTCTCTATAAAACGATACGCGATAAATCATTTCTATTCTCCTTAGAATGGGGCCATGTTTTCGTCGTAGTCGCCATTGTTCTGGTAGTGCCACTCGATGTATTGGTCTACTCGCTGCTCAAGCTCACCAAATCCAAACCAGTTCAGGATGTTGATGGATGCTTGAACAAACAGATCTTCTTCTGCTTCTAGTGGGCTTTGAAAACCAAACCCTGTTGGCTTGCCGTCTTCCCACTTCGCCATTGCTGCACGCATCGTCTTGTGTAGGTTTTCCCTTGGGATGTTTCCCTTCTGGAATACAAGCTTGATCCTTTGCTGTGCCCTCTTCTTCGGTGGGTCGTCCCTGCTAATGAACTTTGATATTTCATCAGCAACAGCCGCGTGACCGGCTGGGTGGCCCCCGGGCTGCCTTGGTGCCGCCTTCTTCTTGGGTGTGGACTTCTTCTTTGGTGCTTCCTTCTTAGGTTCTTCTTTCTTTTCTTCTTTCTTTTCTTCTTCTTTATCCACAACCTTGGGACCAATCCTTGCGTACTTTGGCCCATCTGGGAACAAGTGTGATTGAAGAAACTCAACGCTCGGGGCCTTAGCAAACAGGTACTTCCTGGTTTCCTTGTCCTTATGGGTAATCTTGTACCTGTCTTCTACCCGTAGCTTCTCCTCTTGGAGATCTACCCATGTGTTTCCAAGATCATAGAGGTGGCGGCCAATGCCCCAAGCAACACCAGCACGCTTGAGCGCACCAGAGATACCACCCTTGGCAGCTTCAAACTGAGTGTCGCCAGCACCATCTTCCTTTGGAATCCATTCACCATTGATCTTGATGGACAGAGTGCAGATGTTCTTACCACTACTTGTTTCCCTGTATGTGCAGGTCCAAGACTCTGCCCCAAGAACGTCGTCTAAGCGGTTCTGAAGGGCTCTGGCGTCGAGGTAGCATAGGACCATTGCCTTCCTACCGAAGGCGCGCTCTACACGCCAGTAAACGTCAGCATCCCCAAAGGGTCGGGTAAGATCCTCGTGAGTCTTCTTCCAGTTCTTATCTGTGATCTTCATTTTATATCCTTTCTAGTTTCATTCTCTTTATGACCGCTATAAATGCAGGCCTATCTGCTGTGAATAGCGACCAGGTTATACCTAAAGCCATCATTAACCTTAGGTTTAAGCTTGCGGATGGTATTCTCTTTGCTTTCTTATATGCTTTTAATGTTTGTAGATGAACTCCTACTTCATTGGATAACTCCACAAGGGTTATGCCCCTTGCTTCTGCCATTAACCGTAGACGAAACCACCATTCTTTGGGTGGCAACTCAGGCTGTAGCCGCTTGAACTTTCCTGTCGCCACTGGACGAACCCTATCACGAGGTTAACTTTCGTGTCAAGCCAAGACGAGAAACCCGAGGTTGAACCTCAAGAATCGAGCCGACGACTGACCAACAAACCGAGGCGCTACAGGTTGTACGCCTCCTGTACTCCATTATCACTAGATGATTTAGACATAGTCCCATCGTGGCGTGGGTCATTAAAGCCCCAGTCAGGAGGAGAGAAGCCCTCGTCATGATCATCATGAATTCTTTGCACCTTAAGTCTAGACCAAAACACAACGTCTTTCTTTGAGTGGTCCCTGCTCTTTAGAGAGACCAACTCAAACGGTTGATGCATGTCCGATAGCTCTTCATTTGTATACTTCTTCTTTGAGGTTGGCTTCTTTGGAGCCTTGTACATGAAGGGTCTATAGAGACCAAAGGCTAGGGCAGCATCATGCAGTGGCTTGTCGCTACCACGGAAGTGGTGCTGCATTGGGACGCCAGAGCGCCGGTTCACAACCGAGTCCTCTACAGATCTGTTCAACTGAATGAGGCTTATGACTGCAATGTTTTCTTTCTTTGCAACCATACGAAGCATCTCACTGATGTCATCTACTTCCCAGGTTCTGTTGCCACCACGGTGCTTCTTTGGTGCCTTGATTAGCTGAAGGTAGTCTACCCACACAACCTTGCAGCCATGCTGCCTAACCATCCTTCTGATTGAGCTTTCAACAGCAAGGGCATCTACAGAACTATCATCAATATAAATAGGCAGTGAGCTTAGGCTGTCGGTTGCTTCTGACAGCACATCCATTGACTCTTCATCACCACCATGAAGCTGGTTTACTGACATGCCAGCCTTGATAGTAGCCATGCGATCAACAAGCCTTGACCTTGGCATTTCAATAGACAGGATTCCTTGTGGGATGCTTGTCTCTGCTGCCCTAAGAACGCCAGATACAAGGAACATTGTCTTGCCTACCTCTGGCCTCCCACCAATCACAGTCATGTAGCCCCTTGGCCAGCCATGGTAGTGCCTATCAATGCTTCCAAACCCAGTTGGAACGTACTCAGTGTCATCTCCAGCTAGGATCTTTCCCCACCTAGTCTTCCTCTCCTTGCAAGCATCTGCAAGAGAGATGATGGTAGAAGTTGAACCATCAGAGGAAGTTATGTCTAGTATGCTAGACTCAGCTAGTTTAAGAATCTCACTAGGAGTATCTTCTAGTTTAGTTAACTTAGAGCCTATGTTCTTTATAGTATCTTGAAGAGTTCTTAGTTTATATGAGTTAACTAACTTATCTACATATGAACTTAAAGAGTATTTATCTACAGCATTATCACCTAGTCTAGATATATATGCTATATCACCATACTTATTATGACCATCTGAACCAAAAGAGTTAACTAATATAGCACAATCTGCTGGTTCATTATTAGAATACTGAGTATATATCCACTTATATATCTCTTTATGTTGACTAGAATAGAAGTGATACTCTCTTAGAACATCACCAACTTCATCTAGATATCTGCCGGAAGATAATAATAAACTTCCTAGTACAATACGTTCAATCTCAGTTGGGTGCAGCCCAACCACATCACCTGGTTTCACTGTTTCTCCTTATGATTTTCTTTCCCGACGACTTGCCCATCGGTTAGCCGCATGATAGCATCCGGGCTGTAGTCCTGTCAACCGGAGTGTGCGTTGTCCAGCGAAAACCACAGGGGGAAACTTGGTTTTGGTGGTCTGCTGCGAGGCTTCAGGCACCGCTCTGGCTTGACGCAACAGGCCCTTGGGAAGCTTATTAGTGTTTCTAAGCCAGTGATCAGTCATTACGAGTGTGGGTTTAGGCTTCCGAGTAGGCAAACTATGGGAAAGATTAGGGACGTTTTAGAACTAACATCAGAAGAGTATGTGTCTTTGATGGATGCTGCCAATGGCTGATCGAAAGAAAAGCGCGTTTAAAAAGCAGACCACACCTACCTATGACATTCCACATGGAACTGTTGAAGTGTTCAAAGGAATAGAAGACGGCAAGAGGGAGCCGTATACAGGAAGGCAGGTTGGGTGGTTCTATTCAAGCCAAACCAAGAGGGGCACAACAGAAAGAACTTACACCATGAAGTTTCCAGTGTTCTGTGCTGGTCCAGTAAGGGTTGGTGTTGGGGATCAGTTCCTTTGCGTGGTTGGATACAACCCATACTTCTGTTGGCTAAGGAATGGGAAGCTCTGGTGGCATGAGCGCATAGTGATGCCAAACTATTTTGAAACGCCACGCTCGTGCGCGGACAGCGCGGAGATAACGGAGTGGGCGGACGCCTGCGCGCGTGCCGTACTTGATAGGATTACTCCAAACAGAGTTGGAAAGATCTATAAGGAATCTACTAGAAGATACTGGTCAATCCTGCGCGCGTTAGTTGATGAAAGAATCCTTGATGCCGCCTCTCTTGGCTATGACAAGACACATGAAGACTTTGCCCATGGTGTCTATGAGGAGTGGCGCGCGTCTGACTTACTAAGCCCAAGGTGCCCAACCATTAGACATGCTGTATTATCTTCTCTTGTTCTTGCTCTTGATGCAGAGAAGGCAGCACAGCTAATAGAGCTTGCTTCTTTACTTGAGAATAAAGTACCAATCATATCTCAAGAAGTAGCATTAAGTATCTATCAACACTCAGCATCTATGCTTGCGCGCCTATGTCCACAGTGGTGGAACCAAGGATACTTATGTAATTGGAGGATGGTTGGCTCAATAGAAAGAATGTTTAGGGCACAACATGTAAGGATGCTTAACGATGCGTTTGATAAAGGGGTACAGTTTGAGTCGTCTGCTGGTGTGTTAATGGATAAAGTGCTATCAGATGCTGGCCTAACTGGGGCCGAAGTTGATGCGTTTCGTGACCAGGCAGAAAGCGAGGTTGAAGCGGAACAATAGCGAATCGCTTGACAGGCTGTAGCGGTTTTGCTAAGATATGGGTCCGGCCAGTGGTGGTCCGGTAGCGATAAAGCAACAAACAATAGTGGAGTGAGTATGCCTACTGAAACAGAGGTTGAGGTTGTACGCAAGCCTCGTCGTAAGAAGAGCACCAAGACAACCAAGGTGTCTAATGGTGCCGGGTCTCCCCAGTCTGTGCTGGTGAAGCTTAGCCCCGAGATTAAGGATGGAGTGCGAAGGGCATCTAATAGCCAGATGCGTTCCATGAATGGTCAGGTTGCGTACTATGTTGTGCGTGGTCTGGTGGCCGACGGTCTTATTGAAGACAACAGCTAGAACAAATCCCTGGGGCGGATTGGTTGTTGCTTCTCCGTACACATTTCCATGTGGGCAGCAGCCAATCCGTACCCAGCTTTACTATAAAAGGAATACTACAATGACAAGAAAAGACTTCATAGCTATTGCAGATGTACTTGGATTAATCTCCAATCCAGAAGAAAGAAGAATCATTATAGATAAGATGTGTGAGCATCTTGCTGAATCCAATGGCCGGTTCAATAGGTCAAGGTTTCTTCAGCATGTGGAGAAGGTAGCAAGAACCAAAGAACATCTAGATGGAATTAAGACCATGGTAAGGAGGCAAGAGGAGCGTGAAGCCCTGGCAACCGTATCCGACCTAGAGTTTTCAATGCGAAACGGAGGTGAGTGATGGATGAAGCAACTGCTCGCAAGATCGCAGCATTGCCTGGCCTTCTCGATCTCTTGAGAGAGGGAGAAGAGGTTGTCAGTGGGCTTGAGGCCGAGGCAGATAACGCAGGTATAGGAGACCTAAGAGGCATTAAAGAAGCGAGGTCTTGGTGGACCAGAGCCGAGGCTTGGCTGCGTGAACTCGATTGCGAGGTGAGTGATGGGTGAACTGAAGCCATACGACAAAGCATTCTTATATACTTGTGACGCATGCGATAAACTTAGGCGCGTAGATAATGAAGTGGAGAAACCTTGTACAAAATGCGGCGCGTGCGGTATTTGCCATGACCCAAAAGAATGTGAATGAGGAGGCGCGCGTTTCGGAAGCGCGTAGGGAAGTAACGAGGCACTATATTATTATCAATAGAGATGACATGATTGAGTATGAGTTCATAGTAGAGAACGATGGTTCATCATTTGTATATGATACATATGAACAGTGTCTTATTAGAATAAGAGAGGTAGATGTATATAAATCTATTAAAGATTTAAGACAAGAGAAAGGAAGAAGATTAGTATTTAAAGCTAATCTATGTGCTTAATGGTACTGGGGTGTAGGGTTTAATAGGCAACCCGTCTGGTTGTTACCCAGAAAATGGTGGTTCGAATCCACCCGCCCCAGCCTAAAGTGCAGGTTAAAGCACCGGTTTCCTCGAGAGCTTGACAACTACCGGGGGGGCCGTGCTATAATAATAGAATCCAGCCGGTGGTCGGTTGGTGAATCAGTCAGCATCAATAAACAACAAGGAAATACAATGACTGTATCTTATAAGAGTCCATCTGGTGTCGTTTACTCCGGCTTAGACCCGGATGACGCAATGAAAAGGTATGCAGATGATGGATGTAAAGGAAAGATTATAAAGGAATTAGATCAAATGCTGTCAAAAGAGAAGAATCGTGTAGTGGCATGTATCGTTGGATATGATGACGACGAGTGTGCATTGGTTACCCCAATCAGTCCCGAAAGTATCACAGATGATATGCCTCCACGTACAATCTCAAGCAATCATATATCTTGGTATAAAGATTTAGGTTTCTTTAATCAGATTGTGGACTGGCTTAGTAGCGACGACGGCTATGGTGAGAAACCATATAGCTTGGATTCTTTTTCTTTTGATATGGAATACATTCAAAGTGACCCCGACGCTGCCCTTGCTGAAGCAGCAAACACTCAAGAAGATGATCCATCTGATGATGACTTAGATGACTTCTTTACTGACGTTGGCCAGTCTGGTCCAACTGATGGTGACTGGAAAGATTCCGGGACCATTAGTATTGATCCAGAAAAGACTAAGCCTGTTGTTTCTAATGGTGGCCCAAGGACCGTGGATGCTGGTACCTTCAGTCAAGAGGCAAGGGATAGGCAGGATAGGCACATTGATATGCTCATGAGCATTGGTATCTCTCCTCCAGGAAGTAACATTGTGGTTGGTGGGATTCCGAATAGCACCACCGCTGGCTATGAGCGTGGCACTACCGTCATAGGTGCTGGGTATGACAACCTCAAGACAAGTAAGAATGAGTGGGACAGCAAGCCGCTTATTGAAGATGCTGGTGAAGAGTTTATTGAAGTGTTCAATAAAGAAGAGAGAGAGGATCATTTGGTAGGTGCTGGGAAGCTCCGCATGGATGACGATGGTTGGCTTGTTGTTGAGTCTGGACAAAAGTTTATGCTTGAAGAGCAGGGATTCACCACGTTGCTTGCAAGGTCTCGAGGAAGCGTTGGTCTATATGAAGACTATGATGATCAGTATGGTAGTACCGAGAAAGACTCTTTGTTCCCTCGGGCTGCCCAATACCTAATGCAAATGGAGCCTGACCGTAGGGCATACAACTTCAATAAGGATATTGCCGGTGCTGTTGGGAACCTAATGCTTCGAACGAGGCAGGTTGGTGACCATCGCAGTATCTTTGCTGCTGTCACAGAGAAGTACTCCCAGTTTGATGGTGACAAGGTTGTTGAAGCGGTAGGCAAGGCGCTTGGTGGCAAGGGATATCGGGGAGAGATTGTATACGATGCAGTAAATACATCTCTTTCTATTGATGCTACCTACCATGCTCCTTCAGACATTGTAGACTTTGCTGCTGGAGATGTATTCCAGGTAGGCTTCAGGACCAAGAGCAATGATGCTGCTGGTGGTGCTCTTATCAGTGACCCGCAGGCTTGGTGGAACCAGTGCTTGAATATGATAATCATTGCCATTGCCAAGGCTCGTGGATTTAAGATTGTCCACAAGGGTGGTATGGATAATGTTGTTAATCGCTTCAATGAGATGACAGAAGAAAGCCAGGAAGTCTTTGCTCACTTCGCCGATGAGTGGGGTATTCTTGGTGAGACCGATATCAATAGCGTCAAGCTCTTTGGACAGAGGTTCTCTACTGTGGACGAGGCTTTGTCTTTCATGGTTCTTGAAGGTAAGCTCGGCAAGGACATCGCTAAGGATGTACACCTTGAGTGGCTCTTGAGTAGCCTTAAGAACCAAGGTGGGGGTGATACCCTTGATAGCCTTGTGAACGCTGTCACAAGGGCAGCGCATGAGCATACTCTCAATGATATCCAACGGGATGTCTTTGAAAGGCGGGCCGGAATGCTGGTACCGCAGCTTGTCAAAGTAGCTCAAGCATAGTTGAAGTGGGGTGCCTGGTGTATGCCAGGCACCCCCTTTACATTATGTATGAACAACCACAGTGCGAAACAATATGTCAACTATGGATACTATTCGTAGTTATTTTTATTATCATTCACGAGGCAGGAGCCTAAAGATGCCAGAAGAAAAGACACAAGAAGATATAGTAAAAGAGATGGCAGGCAACAAGAGTGCCGAGCTACTGAACATGAAGAAATATAGTGATCATAAAGATGATTACTATTTGTTTATTGTATTGGTCAAGTGGCGCGGTGAGTTTGTCACATGGTTGGCCAATACAAAGTCAGAAGGCTTTGGTTGGGGCCATTACTTCCATCCAGAGCGCGACAGTAAAGCCCTTGAAAAGGCAACAGAGGACTATCACAAGCGAGGGTTCTACCAACAACCACAAACAGAAACGATGCTCTCATATTGAGAGACTAATAGGATAAAACAATGAGAAGAGAGCTTATAGCTACACAAGTAGCGGAGTATCGCGAATGGTACAAAGGTAAGAAGAAAGGAAATGAGGCGCATGGTAGAAAGATTCACAGTCTAAGCTTTCGAGTCAGACTGTTAGAAGATTTGATTATTGAAATGAGTACCCCTTGGTACACCAAACTATGGAATAGGATAAAACAATGAGAGAAGTACCAAACAACTACATCCTTTGTACTCACTGCCAAGAGTCATTCCACAGTGACCATCCCCACGATTGTTGGACACAGCTATGCGCGGTGTCGTTCGTTCGTATGTTCCCGGAGATTGTCTTTGATGATACTGCAATGCAGCACTTAGAAGACATCTCTGAATTCATTAGAAACGTCAGTGATATTGAAGTCAGATGTAAGATTATTGAAGAGCTATACGAGAGGCTTGAGTACCTCAATGGGTATGGCGGCGCGGTATCCGATGAGGATAACCGTAGGCGATACAAGGTATGGCTGTTCCATGACTTTGCAGACATGTCCTTTGGTATATCTTGGCAGAAGTTAAACAAGGAAACCAATACATATAGCGCAGCTATGGGTGGTGGATTGATATGGCATGGTGGACCTAATAATCCATTAACAGTATCACTTGTTAAGCAGTACTGGGGTATACATACATAGGATAGATACTATTCTATAGTATATATGGGCCGCTTCGGTATGTTCTGGAGCGGCCCATCTTCGTCGTGACCGGCGAAAAACCCAGGTTCAACGCCGTGCTTGACAGGAGCCACGGATTGTGTGGTACAATGGTGGTCCACCGTTCCTGTTGGGACGGGGAAACCTACCACCAGAGATGAAACGATGACAGCAAGCATCCGCATTACATATAAGCAGAAATGTTTGAACCAAAACATTCCATTCTCTATCCATGATGCTACTTGTTCTGAAGAACATAAAGTACAAATGCGATACGACGGCGACCATCATGGGTATTCAGTTACCACTACTTGGTATCGTATAGATTGGAAGCCTGCAGCAAATGCTGCGCTATTGGCATGGGCCGATAGCGACGAGGCAACCAGCATAATCGCTATCTTTCCCAATGGTGATGGATATACCCTTTCATTGGAGGAGCTTGTGGATATCTCTTATGGTTCTATCAAGCTGTCTACTATGGTTAGGGCTTGATTGTCCCACTGGTTGCCCACTATGTGGGCATCCATTGGATGCAATGAAGCATCGGGAGATAATACAATGACACCAAAAGAAAGATTAGAAGAAGCAACAGAGGCCCTATTAAGGGCTGCAATGTCGTTTGGTTGGAACGCCAGGGACCTTCCCTCGGTAAAGCATACCTTCCATCCAAAGTATCGCCGTCCAACCCTGCTATCTGACCTTACAGGTACAACGGTAGACCTTGTACGTCTTGCAAGGCGTGCTTTTGAATACCACCAGGCATTTCGAGCAGACATAGTTGATAGGTATGATGTTTGATTGCCCTACTGGCTACCGGAATCCGGTGGTCAATGGATGCAATCAACCAAGCATCAAGAGGTATAAAACAATGACACTGTATCAATGGCTTGAGGTAATAGATGAGATGCTTCTCGATAGCACTGGTTCTACCAGTGTTAACTCTGGTATCCAGGGTTGGGAAGTATTGTATGAGTCTGGGTATGAACCAAGCAAAGCAATTGAATTGATTGGTTCCGATAGCAACGAAGACTCTTCAATGGGAGAATGGTAATGAAGAATCAATACAATATATTTGATGGCGACAAGAAGTTTCATGGTGACGACCACAACCTATGGTCGTATTGCATCTACCTTGGCTCATATGTTTACAGGGGTCGTGAGTATGACCTTGGAGTGTATGAGGGCAAGGACTTAGATGAAGTATCATTTGTCATTGTCTATGGAGAAAATTGTTTTAGTTATATATCTCAATTCATTGGGTGTAAAGTTGAGGGGTTGGCAATGATTCAACCTATGAATAGTGTTCAGCTTCGCAATGCTGGTCCACATGACTCTTATTACGAACGTAAATGCCCACTTCAAATGGAAACACTTACTCGATACCGGAGGTATCTATCGGCAGGAAAGCAGCAGCACACTACACCCAACTATGATTCAAGAACCAGCTACTAAGGTAAAACAATGAACGCAATTAAAGAATCACAAGCAACGTACACCTTGCCCTTCAATGTCATGAAGGCATTGGCCCCTATTGCCACCCATAAGGAAGCAAAGAGCAAGGGTAGATACATCTATGGCATCGCCATTAAAGCAAAGCCAAGGCCCGATGGGCTTACCCGCTTTGTGGCCACCAACGGACACTGTATGCTCATTATTGACTATGTATTTGATGAGGATACCAGCCTCGGTGTATGCTTCATTGAAGGCGATGAGGTAAAGCAATACATTGCAAGCAAGGGTCACTACAAGCCAGAGTTAGACCATTGCAGGCTGGATGACCTTCCAGACTATGAGAGTGTATTGCCTAAGGATACAAGCGCTACCAGTGGGGCTATTGGCTTTGACCCACAGTATCTGGCAATGCTTGGCAAGATAGGCAAGGCATTGAAGTTACCTACCCATAGGAATCAATGGATGGCAGAGTTTAGTGGACCATTGAGCCCAGTGGTATGGCGATTGATTCATAATCCATACCTTGAGACTGGTATCTCTGATGTACAGTTTATTATCATGCCTGTAAGGATTGATTAACATGAGTACAACAACTGTTATTGATTCTTATTACCATGAATCACCTGGTATTAGTGTTGCCTTTATGAAGGAGAACACTAATGAATGGTTTGTGGCGTGGGATAAGCTATCTAATGCAATACTAAACTCTATGCTGCCCGACCCAATGGCAGCAGAGGATACGGATAGCGGTGAGGTATGGCAATACATGGGCACAATATACAATCCGCTCTTTGCTTCATGGCATCATGAGTTTAGGCATAGGATGCATCCTAAGACCAAAGGTAGGGAAACCTATAGGGTCGATGCTATAAGGCCTCCACTGGCCTTAAAGGTATGCTATAAATGAGTCCCCCGTAAGGGGAAACATTAGTCAATCGAACACTAAGCCCTCCGGTAATAATGCCGGGGGGTTTTTTATTGTCTGTTACTTTGTGTAATACATAGAATGTATTTGCTGGCAGCGCGCGCGTACTCTATTCAATATCATTTGGTATCTGAATCACTTTGTTCTGATGAATGGAATGGTATTTATTTTTAGTTCTATCATATGATATTCATTTATCACACTGATATTGCATACAGTACTGCTTACATAAAACAATGATTGATATAGGTACCTAAGCACACAGCTATAGGAAGGCTGTTAGATGGGACACAAACCGAGTCTATTGTTAGGGCGGAGCACTATCGTTTCACCAAAGAATTTACAACTTTTCGTACTCACCGAGAGTAGGCATTGAACGGTGCATATTTGGACGTGACGACACCACTGTGAGTGCTGGTCTTGACACGTAAAGGCCAGATAGTGCTACTGTGCTGGTTCCTCTCGAGGTGTTCTTGGGAGGGCAATGAAACAATGTGAATGAAACAAGGAAACATAACAATCATGGCAAAACGAACAAAAGTATCTCCACTGACCTGCATCTATTCAGAATCACCCTTGCAGAACCTTGACGGGACACCGGTTAAGACGGCCGAGCAATTGGCTAGCCTTCTCGCCTCTGGTGAGGTTCTAGATGTCCTGTATCGGAACAAGGGCGGATATGTATATGCCGATGAATTGGACGATAACCCTCTTGACGACTGGACTTCCCCGGAATGGGCGGTGGCATACAAGCTGGCTAGCTTCAATGCTTCCGCATTGCAGAAACTGGGTATTGCTTTGCTTCCCCAGTCCACTGGGGAGGTGGCCCAAGAAACCAAGGCTACAGAGTCTCGAGGCAAGGCCAGCAATGGCCCGGTGAATCCGGGCTCTAAACCTACTGCCCAGGTGGCTACCATCGAGGACCGCTTGGGAGGTATGTCAATCGGTGAACTACGGACCTTTGCAAAGGAGGGAGACTACGAGTCTCGAGGTACCTCTACAGCCAAGCTCTGCAGTGACTTGGTACAGGAGGTGAAAGCTCGGCAAGCTCTGAATGGTCAGAGCATGGCAGGGGCGGTCCAGGAATTCGCCGTCGAATACGTCCAGAGCTTGAACGGTTCCGATGCTAAGACCGGTGAATTCCGGCATCGGTGCAATGAGCGGTTTGGACCCAAGAGCTTGGAGCACAGTCGTGCAGCCCTCAAGACTGCATTGAACCAACGGCGGAACCAGACTGGTTCATGGTCCCTACACAAGACGATAGAGGAGACTCCAGAGGCCTCGGTGGACCTTAATGAAGTTGTCGCCCAGCTTGGCCAGCTTGGGGCCGGTCTTGCCCAGCTAGGCCAGATAGTCCAGAGCATGCAGAAGTAGTCAAGACAAGCTCTCTGCAGCACTAAACCCTCGGGGCTTCTGCCTCGGGGGTTTTTTGCGTCTGGACTACTCCAAGCACTAGCTGGCCTTGCTGTACCCGGCAGAGCCCGACGGCTACCACTGGTGCACTCGACTGGGAAGCCTTCCTGGCCTTCTAAGGGCCCTGCACTGTGTCCTGGTACCCCGGGGTAGTGGTTACACCCTACGGCGAAGCTGGGAGGCCTTGTAGGCACCTCCAACGCCCAGCAAACGTCAAAAGTGGGCGGTGTTCTGACCGCAGGGTGCCGAGGTGGCCATGTTTGGCCTTGTCGGGATTGTGAGGTGGTCCAGGGGGTAGTGGGATGGGGGCTGTGTCCCCCTCTATTCAATACATGCCTATTTTGTACATATTGTTCTATCTCTTTGTACTCCTCTGAATATGACACCTAACTAAATAGCTACAAACCCTTAGAACATAGAATCAGAATAGCTATACATTCCTGCCATAGTACTAAGGAATAGAACATACCCTATACTATATATGCATAACATATGATCCCCCCATAGCGCGGAGGGGGGGCCTCCCCCCCCGGGGGGCTTTACTAGCTTAAATACAACCCCCTCCTTAAAAAAAATCCTATTTCACTTGGCACGCTTGCAAGTTCTTGAACTTATTTCTTGACAGCCAGCATTAACTATATTACTAGTTAGTTAACTAAGTGTTAGTTAATATACTTAGATAATGTAGTAATGTATTCTAGTAGAATAGTAGTAATAGGTAGTAGTAGTAATAGATAATATACTCTCTCTCTTTGGGGAGAGAGAGTACTAGTAGGTATAGATACTAGTTAGTTACTAGTAGTATAAGGTGCTCAGCACAAGAGGAAGGATACCGTGAAGGCAATTGAGCAAAGCAAGAAGTTTGCAGATATAGCAAAGAAGAATCTCATATTGATCAGCACTCTTCAGGCAATGTTTAACGACATGGGTTTGCACATAGATGCATATGTGAAAGATGAAGATGGTGTGACTCTCCCCTATCGTTGGCGGGCCAGGACTAGGCGATTTGAGATTGTAGACAGAAAAGACAACGAGATGGTTTGGGTTCCTGTCGTAGATGTTCATGACATGGAGAAAGTATCTGACCTTCTCAAGGTAGTTGACATGCTCTATGATTCAGGAGTGAGGGAGCTTGAAAGGGTTTCCGTTGTCTTAGAAGAGAGCTATGAGGTTGCGTCAGACTTTTACACACGTATTTCTGGGGAATAGAAAATGGCTGCGATTACTACTGCGACGATGACATCCAAGATTGGTGGTCGGATGATCACTAAGATTGCTGCTGGAGTTGATGCTGACCAAAAGGGTCTCATTGGTGGCACGGTCGATGTGTTTATGGCGGAAGTGGACAACACAGCCAATGCGTCTACTGATTGCTACTTCAAGATCTACAACGTGGCTGCGCCTACGTTCGGGAGCAATGCTCCAGACTTTATCGGTGAGGTTCGTGGTGGAGCCAAGAGGACATTTACCTTTCTGAAGGGCATGACATTCGCCACAGACCTCAGCTTTTGCGTGGTTACCTTGGGCGGAACGACTGGCAACTCTGCCCTGTCTGGCGTTAACGTCAGAATCATTACATCATAGGAAGAAGACATGGCAACTACCACCACTGATCGCCACGTAGCCATCGCTACCAAGCTTATTGTAGACACTGCCTTGTCCAGCACAGTTCAGACTGATGTTCTTGGTACAACGGGCACGTTGTATACGTTGTTTGTGAACAACGGGAACACTCACAATGTCTACATTAAGCTCTTCAACAAGATTGTTGTGAGTCTTGCGTCTGATGTAGCAGATTTAGTCTATTTGGTGCCTGCGAGTACCGTAGATTGTCTGATTATCGACCAAGGATACGCATTTGATGTTGGTTTGAGCATGGTTTGCGTGCGTAATCCAACAGATACAGACGATACAGCACCCAGCGCAGGCGTAGCAGTACGCCTCGTTTGCTCATAGAGGTTCATCATGGCGAAGTACGAGAAAAAAGAGGCTAAGAAAGTTGATGTTAAGCCTGAACGGCTGCACGACTCGCTGAGGGGAGAGTACGAGGAGGCTCTTCAGGGAGCCCCAAAGAAGCAAAACGTAGGCAAGGCCCTGTCAGACAAGAGCCTTGAGGAGCTTCTCCAGGGAAAGAGCGCACTAGAGCAATCAATTGCAAACGACCAAGCTATGCTTGATCAGCTTGGGCCAGTCAATACGCAAACAGAAAAAGGTAGGGCACTAGCAGAAGAGAAGATGGCGGCGGGCGCAGGACTTGAAGATAAGTATGATCTCCTTGACCGCATTGACGTTGCGATTGGCGTCCTGGAAATGGACACAAAAGAGAGCACAGACTTAGATGCTGAACTTATACCTATTAGGTTACCCGTGGCAGAAGAAGCCACTAAAAAGAAGAAAAACGTAGGAAAAGATCTCTCTAGCAAGAGCCTTCAGGAGCTTTATGACGGTAGGGCGGCCCTACAGGGCAACATTGATGAGTTGCAGGCCCAATTGGCCAGCGATAGACGGGACCGGCCTCGTGGGAGTCTGACGTACAAGAGCTACCGAGATCCGTATCCGGGGCTTGATCACAGCAAGCGGTGGCGTTGGAAGCACGGACCTCAGCTTCAGGCAAACATCAAACTCTTTGATCTCATTAATAAAGAGATTGAGGTAAAGGAGATGGACGTAGAAGAAGACATGAACCTAGACGGCGAGCCTTCTCCCTACGATGAAGAGGCTCTAAAGGAAGCATTAGCCACAGGCGGCAAGGTAGAAGCTCCAGACTGGGTGATTGATGCTCTTCTTGAGGAGCTTCCATCGGGAACGGTTGAAGGGGGATATTTTAGGCGTCGTCGTTGGCAAGAAGGGCGGCCCCACCAAGGGGGCGGTATAGAAACTGTCTCCAGCCCAGAGGGTGGGGAGACTCCAACGGAAGCCGCTGAAAGCTGGGGGAAAATACGTTCGGAGGGATCGGCTGCTTCCGACGAAGGATACGAGCTTAGGGACAGGATTTATCAAGCAAATAGAAATCTTGAGTCTAGGTGGGGACTTGAATCTGGAATGTATGGCGGAGCAGAGGCCATACTTGGTGCTGCGGATAAGGGGCTTGTTACTTTAGACCCAGAGTTTGAGAAAGATCTTAGGGGATCGTTAACCCTGAAAAAGCAGAGAGATCTGGCAGAGTCAAAAACACGAGAACTTTATAAATCTGGACGTAGTGGGTATGCTGGGATGGTTGGCCGGGAAGCGGTTGAAGAAGAGTTCCCAGAGGCAAAGAAGAAGGCTGAATAGGTGAAGCATGGCGACCGCCTTCAAGGACAAATCAACAGAAGAGCTTACCTCTGCTAGGGATAAGCTTGATGCTGATATTGTAGGGTTCACCGCTAAGCTCGATGCTGCCGGCACCAAGGGTTCCATGGCCAGCAAGAAGGCAGATGTTGGCTCCCAGCTAGAAGCTCACAGCAGCCTTAGAGATAAGATCCAAAAGGAATTGGATGCTAGAGAATTTGAGGCTCCTTCGGAGCCCCAGCGTCCAGCCTATGAGGGTGTAGACTCTGAAGTTAGGTACGCCGAGCATAAGAAGCGAGAAGCTATTGAGCGTTTGGGAGTTGACCCTACCCAGCCGATGATGGGATTCCCACATCGTATGCAGAATGTGCCCAAGCCCAGACCCAGACCAACAGATCCTTCTGAAGTGGCAGTGGCGGCCTATCCTCCGGAGGAGCCCATTACGGCTGGTATGGAGGGTATTACTCCAGAGGAGGGAACAGACATTCTTAGGTTTGGCGCTGAACTAGCAGCGAGCCAAACTCCAGCAGATATCCCCATCAGCGCAGGCTACATGGCAAAGGCTGTAGCAGAGAGAGACATTCCTGGGATGGTTTTGGGGGCCATGGGGATGATCCCCTACATCGGGCTTCCCGCTGATCTTATGCGGATGATTAAAGCTGGGGACAAGTCTTGGGGGACACTTGAACTAGCGGCGAAGACGCTTAAATCTGGCGATATTGATTTTAATACCTGGGACAGTACCAAGTTGAACTACACTACGCTCGCGCACGACCGGAAGATGGAGAAGTTCATTGAGGGTTCCGAGAGCGATAACCCCATCAATAGAATTACAGATTATGGAGATAGAGATCTTATACACACTTCTATCGCCATCAAAATGGATAACCTTACAGACTCCTTGTTAGAAGGTACGTGGGTTAGAGAGGCCGCTGAGCAGTTTGTTAAGAATCCTAAGAAGAAGGTGCGCATAGGCCCATCTATGGATGACATTCTTGGCGACCCGGACTTAGAGGGTATAAGCCAGAAATCTAGAGAGGAGCTTAAGGAGATTCTCCCTTGGGTTGAGTGGGAGAATGCCAGAGAGATAAATACTTATATATTTGAACATGTGGATGAGTTCGCTAGGTTCGCTGATGGATACGCTGCCAAGCTAACAAAGTCGCCCCCCGTACCGAAAACCAAGCCCGCCCAGGCAGCCAAAACAGCAGCTAGAGAAGCCGATGTTAAGGGTTGGGAGTCACCATATTTTTCAACAAGCAGACTTACAAGCCCAGAGGATAAGGAGTTTATGTGGTACGGGCTCCATGAGAAGTGGAGGCGGGCTGGTTCGAAAATGCCGCCAATTAAGACGGAAGAGCAGGTGGCGGAAGCGCTTGACCAGGTTGCTCATGCACAGCGTGGCCTGCCGGAAGAGACAATGCTTAAGCTACAAAGAAGCAACCAATTTTCGCCAGCCTATAATGGTGCCGCAGAGAATGTTGGTGACGTTATCACCAGAATGTCAAGGAAGGCGTCTCACCACGCCCCCGAAGCATGGTTGAAGCCAAAGATTCATAGTGCCATCAGTGATATCCACCTAATGGAAGATTCCATTGAGATGCAGCTTAGGGAAAACCTAGGTCAAATAAAGGAAAGTGGGCTAACTCTTGATCAAGCTAGGGAAGAGATGCGTCGCTTAGGGCAAGAGTATGCAGACGCGCACAGAACGCTTCCTGTTTACAATGAAGTTCAGATGCTTGCGAATGACGCGGCGATTGCTTTTGGCGAGTGGCGCTTCGATGACGCAAGAGTGAGCCTTCAAAAGCTTCTTAAGTACGTTGATAGTGAGGATTGGTACGATAAACTAATGAGAGTTCAGCCTAGGTACGCTCGTCCTGGGGTGAAGCCACCCTGACCCCTACCGGCGCCTCAGAATGGATTCTAGGCCCCCTAGAAGCTCATTGAGAGCACTCCGCCTAGTACTTCATGTAATCAACGCGAACGAAGTGGTAGGTGCTTCCACCCACAGAGATACGTGCATCAAGGCCACGAGGGCAGCGCTTTGAAACTTGATTGATTGCGTTAGCCCGAGAAGCCTCGTCAGGAAAATCAAGGACAACCTCTTGGTCGCAGCTATAAACACTAAGCGGAAACGACTTGGCCTTAGGGGGGCGACCAGGACCGCGCTTAGGGGCCACGGGCGCTGAGACTACGGCAGTTTCGGTTGTACTCTTTGCTGGCTTCTTAGAGGAAGTGCGGGGCATTGTAGAACTCCATGATATTAGTTTTTTATGTCTAAAGACAAATTGGTTGCTACTCGAATAACCGAACGACAGTATAACGCACTGATAGATGCGGCAGATAATGCCGGCGTAAAACGCTCAGACTTCGTAAGGAACGCAATCTCTATGGCACTGTCTAGAGGTGGAGAGCATCGTTTTATGGAGATATCCATTACGCCCCGTGCAGGAAGCTCATTGAACTCTGTTCTAGAGTGGCTTTGCTCAAGACAACCAATGATATCTGATCTTATTAGTGCCGGGGGTACTATGGACTCCGACGTTCGTAGGGTACTTTACCAAGAGGTATCTAAAGTACAAGCACGAAGGCTAGAGAAAGTGCTAAGAGGAATGAAGCTTGAGGTGATAGGACATGAGGAAGGTTGCTCTAGACAAGCAGTTCATGCTTCAGTAAAGAGAGCAATCAGAGACCTTAAGACAAACAAAAAGTTCATTACCGCATTGTGCGGAGCCCTTCCAGAGTCAGGACTAACGCCTGACGTAATCATCGAGGCTATAGATCATGTCGAAAGATAGAAAGCAACCAGACCCACGATTCTCCTTGAAGACCTTTGATGGGATTCTTCATACAGTTGAGGACACCCTTGAGCAGTTCAATAGTGGAATACTCGATAAGGGAGACGTGTCTACTATCGGAAGCCTGCTAACCATTGCTCGTCAGACCATTTCCGACAAGAGCAAGTATGCAAAGCTGAAGAACCCGGCAGCAAAGAAGAACGAACCGGCACAAGAGCTTACCAGCCACGGTCCCTTCGGGATCCTTAGAGGCGGCAAGTCGGGGTGATTGTATACCCAGACCACAAAGACTTCTGGAACCCAGAAGCCTTTCTACCTATGACAAGGGTTCGCACTAAGAGCGGATCCATAGAACCATTCCATCTTTGGGATCAGCAAAAGATCCTATCCGCAGCCGTTATGCGTTGCTACAAAGAGGGAAAGTGGCTTGTACACGTAAAGCCGCGTCAGGAAGGTAGCTCAACGTTCTTTACCGGCGTTGGTGTACAGCACGCAGCGTTCAGAACAGGATGCAGAGTAGGCATCCTCGCCCACAAGAAAGTTCAGAGCCAATATCTCTCATCTGTAGCAGTGCGATTCCATCGCTATATGCCCGATGAGATTAGGCCAAAGAAGACTCCAGGACTCAAGAGAAGTCTGGAGTTCCCAGAGATTGATAGCCGTATGACTATTGCCTCTGTAAAAGATGACGAACCGCTTCGCGGTGAGACTGTTCAGGTATTGCTAGCCACAGAGATATCCGCATGGTCTGAAAACGGTGGGCCAGAAGCCTGGACAGCAGCGCTCAACGCTGTTCCCGGAGACGGTGGCTTTGTCATTGCTGAATCAACACCACGCCACCACGGCGACCAGCTACACCTTGTGTGTACAGACTCTGAGGCGCCAGACAGCAAGTGGATGAAGGTGTTCATTCCTTGGACCATTGTTCAGGAATACAAAGTACAGCCACCACCAAGGTGGAAGCCTCGACTAGATGTGCGTGACTATATGGATCAGCACAAGATCCCAGAAGACTCTGCCTATTGGATGCAGACAGTTGGATTAGAAAAGTGCCGAAACGACCTAATGAAGTTTCGAGCAGAGTATCCAGTAAATGAACTAGACTGCTGGATTCTGGCTGGTGACGCTGTATACAACGCAAAGAGACTCATGGAGATATTAGATCTTCTCGACAGAGGCACAGGATTGAATGTCGAGACAGATGAATGGGTTGTGTTTAAGAAGCCAATGCCCAATAGCAGATACATAATCTTTGTAGATCCTGCTGGATCATGGGCCAAAAGAGACATGTTTGGCGTCGAGATATTCGATGTCGATGGTTGCTCGCAAGTGGCCGAATATCTAGGGCATGCAGAAGCCTTCCGTATGGCAAGAAGGATCATTGAGTGGGCTAAGCAATACAATAATGCCCGCATATACATCGAAGCCAACGGTGTAGGTGAAGCGGTTTTATCTCATGTGGTTGCTATGGGATATCGAAACGTCTACCACAGGAAAGCATCTGGATATGGTTCTGGTGGGAAGCAACGCATTCCAGGCTGGTACTCCAACTCAAAGACAAAAGCACAAGCAGTTGGATACCTACAAGAACTCATAGATGATGGCTCAATCACAATCCACTCAGTTCGCTGCCTTCGGCAACTCCTGAACTATCGGGGCCAGTGGGACAAGCTCTCTAGAGACGTGTCTGGCGGGCACTATGATCTTGCTGCCGCTGTGGCTGGTATTGCTTGGGCGTGGCGTAATGAGATAGGTGCCCAGCACCATAAGAAAAACATGTCCCCAAAACAGATAGAAAATGAAGCCTGGCGAAGACTTCTTGATAGGATTGACCGCGCATCTATCAATGAATGGGACACCCCATGGGGTAAGCACATATGAATGCCCACACAGATCTACATGCAGGACCCAAGGCTGAGCACAAGTCCATCCAAAGAATGGTTGGGCTAGTTCTCCAAACAGAAGAGTGGTACCAAAAGCACCGTGCAGACGAAGTAATTCGTAACCTTTCTTACTATAGAGGAAGGTTCTGGGATGGGGATGGAATCTCCATTAAGGCTGCCGATTCTCGTGGGTATAACGCTGTTCAGAATGAGATCTTTCCTATTGTGGACACCATTGTTTCAGCATTGGCAATGGATCTTCCACAAGTTGAAGCCCTTGATCAGCGCCAAGGCGCCACAGATGTGCCGGAAAAAGAGAACGATCCAACCTTTGCTGGACGCAGGATTGCTTCTGTATTGAACTGGTTCGCAGAAGAAGATGAACTAGATACTGTCATTCAAGAGCTTGTTCTTCATGCGCTTCTGTTCGACCAATCTGTCGTTAAGGTGTCCTGGTCTGCCAATCTGGGTAGGCCGATTTGGCGAACCAAACTACCGTGGGAAGTACATTTCGATCCAAGCGCCAAACGGGTCGCTGATGTTGGCTGGTCATTCGAGAGATTCGTTCTACATTATGACGATTTCAGGGGCAGGATTGAAAGCGGCGTCTACGATAGACCAAAGAAGGCTATTCCGGCAGATACCTACCCTAGTTCAATCATTGATACTAGGATGCCTCTCGAGCAAGAAGTTGAGCTTAGGGAGAAGGGACTAAAAGAGTATGTTTCTCTTATAGAGTTTTGGGACTTTAGAAAGAAAAAGCTATACCACCTGCATCCAGATACGGCTCAGCTTCTCATGGAAGCAGACATGCCTTATGAGCGACCATACGATGCGCTCATCTTCCATCCTGGTGTTGGTCGTATTCGTGGCATCTCTGATGTAAGTTTGATTGCTCCAATCCAGAGGGACATCAATGAGCTTGTTTCTGCTCGTCGTGAGATTGTGGCCCGTCTTCCCCGTCGTATGCTGGTAGACCGCAAGCTATTCAGGTCTGACGAAGAGTTTGAACGGTGGAAGAACGCAAGATCTTGGGAGCCCGTGCTTGTTGAGGGCCCGCCAGACGGAACCATTGATCAGCATGTGTGGGTCTCACCAGAGATGCCGACTACATTTGATTTTAATACGCATCTAAACCAGGGCATCGAGTCTATTCGTTGGTTGCCTGGAATGGCTGACTATCAGCATGGTCAAGTAAAGAACATTCGTACCGCAGCAGAAGCGAATATGATTCGTGGCGCCATTGAAGGTCGCCTAAACATTAGGGCAAGGAAGGTTGTTCGCGTTGTGACAAGCATGTTCCGAAAAGCATTGGCTACAACTAAGTGGGCGTTAAGAAATCCAGAAGCTTCTGGAATCAATGTCGAAGCAATCGCGTCGATTACCCAGGCGGAACCAAATAGTTTAATGCTTCAGAAGGACCTGCTTGAGGTGTCTCCTTCGTTCAGACTTCTTCCATTCTCTCCACTTATGGAAGACAAGATCGCACGAAGGGACTCTCTTACAAACCTCCTTGCCCCACTTTCGAGCCCATCTCCACTTGGAGAAGCCATGAACCAAAGAGAGCTTGCAAAAGAAATTGTAGATGCTTTTGGGTTCAGACCATCCTTGGTAAAGACAGAAGAAGAGGCTGTTCAAGAACAGGCGGCAGCACAACAAGAAGAGTTATCGCCTGGGGCTGCGGGTCCAGGGCAGGTAGGGCTTCCACTTCCACCCAATATCGGACTTCCTCCTGGGGTTATCCCGGAAGGTTGACAAACGTTAAACTGTAAACTTGGATGAACGATGCCTAAGCTCATTAGACTAGCAGAGAAAGCCCTAGACGGTGATGAAGACGCCATGGATGAGTTGGAGCTTATGGCTCCTAAGGGCGTCTTAGACGATATGACCGTCGAGGAGTTCGCAGAAAAGATGGTGAACGACGAAGAGTTTGCAGATGAAATCTATTCTGCGCAGGGCACCAAGTACGGTGGAGAGATGCCACCGGAAAAGCATAATTCTGGTGGCGATACGATCACGGTGGGCAAAGTAGATATGTCTACTATGGATGTCAGTACACTAAGAACGCTTGAAGAAGCTGGCCTTATTGAAATCAGCAAAGATTTGAATAGGGCTATTAGTGGAGAAAATACGGATGAGAACCCAGGAAACAATCCTGGCAATGAGAATGAAAACTACTAGCGGATTGCTTCATGCCAATCTTTGATTATGTTTGCTCTGGATGTGGTTCTTCAAAGGAGCACTTGTACCTTGGATCTGAATCTATACCGGACAGTATTGCTTGTAGCTGTGGTAGCAGTTCCACTCGCAGTGGTGTTTATAGCTTCAATCCTGTCGGCCCTATTTGGTCTGGCCTTGAAGACTATTCAAAGGCTATCTATGGCACTTCTGGGATGATGCGCGGACAAGAAGTAAGAACATACAAAGATATTAAGAAGTTTGAAGAAGAGAATAGTTTTGTAAGAACAGACCCAAACTCCGTAAAGTATCGTTCATCTGTTGATGATATGAAGCAGGAAGCGCTTGAACTTGACCGTGTTGCAGAACAAGATGGTCGTGAAGCCGTAGCAGATCATATCTACAAACAAGAGATGAAAGACGCTACCGGTTGGACGAATACACAATATAATCGCTGGAAGGAGATTTCAGATGCCTGTGACCCCACCGATGCCCAACTTGCCGGGGGCACCAACTGCGGGAACACTCCAGATCCCGTCTGACGAAGAGCTTCAAAACATGCCTCTGGAGGAACTAGAAAAGCTAGTTCTTCAGGCAACAGATGATGTGAATCTTGCTCTTCAACAACAGGGTGTTGATCTTGGAATCGGTACCGGTGCGCCAATGGGTGCCGGGGCGCCGCCCGCACAGGGCGCAGAACTTAGTTTAGTTACCCCAGAGTTGATACAAAAGGCTTCGGATGCGCTAATGGCTGCCGGAATCCTTCCTGGTCCTGTAGCAGAAATGTCCCCAGAGTTTATGGAACTGCTTGTTCTTTTGGCAGATGCGATAAGTCCTGGTGTTTATAATCTACAAAACGAAGATGATTTAGTGGAGTTTTTAAATGGAATCGCAACAGGAATCATTGCCCTCCCAGCAATCCCAGGAGCCCCAGGAGCAGGAGGAGCAGTCCAAGGCGGACCTCCAGCAGAAGCTGTTGGAGGGCCTCCAGTCGCAGCACCAGGAGGAGTCCCCGGAACAACCCCAGCAGCAGGACCAGGAATCATCCCCGGAACTTAGCGAGCTTGCGCCGGAAACGGTTGAGACAACAGAGCAGATTGAGTCTTCGAGTGGCGACTCAAGTATTGTTCCTGAAGCTGAGCAGCCTGCTTCTGATCAAGGACAGGAGGCACAAGAAGAACAAAAAATAGAGTTCTCATCGTTTGATGATGTATCTATTGATTCCATTCCAGAAGAATCGCGCCCCTATGTGCAGCCTATTCTTGATCTTGCATCCAACTATGTTTCAGAGCTTCAAGAAGAAAAGAATAGATTTGAATCTGCAAGAAGTGAGTTCCATGAACTCATGGATTCCATTCGATCTTCAGAGGATATCAAACCTCTAGTTTCTAAGTTAGAAACACAGCAAGTTACTATTGACGAGATGACTAAAGACGTCGTGTCTGCGTCATGGCGAGCATTTAATGCTGCCCATCCTGAGATTGATAACCTTCCACAAAATGCAAGAGATGAGTTCGCTGGGCAACTCGAGCATATTTATGAAAGGTTTCAGGGCGAAACACTTGTAGATAGAATGGAAGACGCATATAAGTATTCCTTGTATCGTGCAGGTATTAAATTGGATTCACTTTCTGCTGCTACCATTCCAGAGCCAAAGCTGGAGCAAAAGCAACCTAATCCCGTAGCGACCAAGCAAGCGGTAGTAGCAGATGGACATGTTGCTCATGGTCAGCCTGTACGCAGCGTTGACGAGATGGAATGGGGTGAAGTGCTTGGTCGTTACGATTACCTTCTTGAATAGTTAGCTGGAGATGCCGACATGGCTTTGCTAGAATACGCAACACGAACCGTCCCTGACGTTGTAAAGAAAAGCGTTCTCTCTTTTTATAATAGAGATCCTCTTCTTTCTCGCCTTCAATCGCGTAACCAGGTGAAGCGCTCTGGAGGCACCAACGTTCGCGTTGTTCGCGTCAAGAGCGGTCACTCGGATGTGACGCAGATTGATGCATCCAACATCAGCGTCCCGCTGAACAAGAAGGAGACACTATCCTCCATGTCGGGAGATTGGGCCAAGTACATTAAGCCCATCATCCTTCCGCACATTGATCGGGATCGTCAGTCCAACAAGGAAGACGTAAAGCGCTTCATTCAGGACATGACGAATGCTGCGATGCAGAGCTTGAAGAACGATGTAGTTCGCCAGCTTTATATTGGAAACATCACCACTCTAAGTGGTCTTGGTACCCTGAATGGAAACACAACGGGTCTTTCCTCTACTGGTTTTGAGAATGGTGCCCTTCGGTTCCAGACTCCAGCCGATCAAGCTTCCGCCACTATCGCCTATCTTGGTGAGACTCGTGTGAACGATACCACTGACTTTGTGGACAACTGGTTTAACCAGTACGCCGTACACACTGGTTTTGGTACTGACTTCATGCAGACGGCAGAAGAGATCAAGATCACTGCTGATACTTATGCAGAGGATGAAGAGGGCATCTCCCTTGGCGTCGTGTCCATCTCGGACCACGTTGCATTGGGTGAGGAGCTTCGTGCCTACCCCGGTGGAGCAACTGCTGGAGCCATTGTTTACACTGTGGATGACTTGGAGAAGGGTCGAGCCCATCCGACTGTCCATGTAGCCAATGGTGTTCAATACTTTGCAAACCGTTGGATGACGGATGCTGCCATTGATTCTGGTGGAACATTCCAGAACCATGCGTACTTCCTGAACCCGAATGCTATCGAGTATTGGGTGAATGCAAACAACGACTTCCGCGTTACGAAGTTCTCTGATCACTTGGAGACATCGAACACAGATGCGGACATTGCATACATCCTTCTCGAGATTCAGTTCGCTGTTCCCAACCTCATGGCTAACGGCTGTACGTCTGACACCGTATAAGTAGGAGTATTGAAATGCCCATTGATTCCCGAGTTTATCTAGACTCCCCAACCCAAACGAGCACCGAGGCCCCAGGAAAAGTTGGGGAGGTTCGGTCATATCTTGACCCCACTTATGGGTTCCAGATGTACCGGCTGGTGAAGGCTGGTGCTGCGATTGCCGCCAATCGAGTAGTTGAATGGCAAGCTGGCATTACTGGCGCAGCGATTGAGGTAGATTCCAACTTTGTTCCTTCTGTCCAGGTTGCTGGTGTGGCCCAGAACGCCATTGCCAGCGGAAGCTACGGTTGGGTTTGCTGTTCTGGGATTTGTGTGGTCAAGACAAACGCATCTGTTGCTGAGTTAGCCGCTGCTGTCACCAAGGGTGCCAGTGGTTCAGGTGAAGTTGATGACACAGACTTCGGTGACGTTGAGGAGTCCATTATTGGTTACTTCCCATCTGCCATTGGTTCTGCGACAACCGGAGCAATCAGACTGTCTGGCCTGCTTTAGACACTATTAGGGGCTACTAGCCCCGCTCTAGTAGCCCCTCGGTGTAGTATGCACTGGGGGGCTACTTGTTTATGGGGTTGAAATGAATCTTTCTGATCTTAGAGAAGCGATTAGGGTCAAGACTGGGTATCCAGAGAGGGGGGCGTCTGGGACTACAAGGCTGAATAGCGCAATCAACTATGCGCTTCGGCACTTGTGGGGAGACATGCCTGAAGCTCTACTAAGAGAAGAACTTCGATTCCCAATGATTGTGGCTAGAGAAACAGGAACCTTAGATATTGTTGCTAATGATGTGAGGGCATTTAAGGTAAACCTTTCTGCTGGAACGCTTACAGATGACGGTACTCTTGATGGTCTTTGGCTAGAGGTAAAGAGAGGAGATTCCTACATTCTTCGTAGGATTCAAAAGGTAGTTCTGAGTTTTACGCCTACTGGAGAAACGACAGCGGCAGACTATATTGTCATTGATAGACCATGGATCAATACAACAGATACTGGTCTTACATACAGAATCTATGCATATGAGTATCCATACCCAGCAGATGTACAAAAGATTCGCAACATAATCATCAATCCAGAGACAAATCCTAGGGAGATGTTGGAAACAATGTTTCCAGAGGAGTTGGATCGTTGGAAGATTGGGTATGGGTGGAGGTCTACAGGTAGGCCACAGAAGTACGCAAGAGGTGATTACTTCGTATTAGATCCTCCTCATTACACACCGCAGGTCTCTCTTGCTACACAGCAAGCTGTAGCTGCACCAGTTGTCTATATGTGGGGGTACGATTCATCTGGAGCAGAGCAGACGGACTATGGTGTTGCTGGTACCTTTTCGTACAAGGTGGTTCATGTTTGGGGTAGGCAGAACATCCAGACGTTTAGGGGTGTGAAGCAAGCGAGGTACATGAGTGCTAGCTCTCCAGCATCGTCTCAAATCTCTACTACTTGGGGTGGCGGGGCGATTACCATCTCCACGCCAAACATTGATTACATCTACATGAACAATAAAGATTCTGGAGAAGTATCAAATACAAGCTCTGGATATGAGAAGTGGATCTTTAGGGCTAGGCACGAGATTGATGAAACTGTATCGAGTGGTACTGGTTCTGTGTACCCGGATGTTGAGAAGGATGAGATCTACTATCTGTGGAAGGTCATAGATGGGTCCACGACTACTGTATATGACCGTGGTGACCTTGATCCTGTAGATCGCAGGACAACGATCAAAGATCTTCACGGTCACTTCCACCTTCGGTTCGATAGAATCCCAGACAGCGCCTACAACATTCTTATGAATGTCGTTAGAAGGCCCCCTGTGCTCTTGTATGACACCGACGCACCACGACTACCACCTGAGTGCTTCGAAGCGCTCACGGAGCTTTCAGCGTCGTATTTGCTGGGTGATCGTGATGGGGACATGAACCGGAAGACCCTGTACTACACCTCGTACATGAATGAGCTAGCTAGGCTGAAGAGGATCTACAGCTTTTCTGGGCACGACAGCCCATCATTTGGAGATGGATTAGGTTCCAGTCCAAGGTTTGGTATTGCTGATTATCCAGTTGAAGAGAGCACTTAATGACTTGGCCTAAGTACAAGGGGCTAACCGTAGGCGCAGCCAAGGTGATGAGTGAAGACCCACTTACAGATGGGTCTACTGCTCTTGAGATTATTAACTTTAGGCTGGACGAAAGGGGTCTTTTAGACAGCACCTTTAGAATCATGCCATTGATGGATAATGATTCTTTCTATGAGCTTAGTGGGACCACATACGGTGGACTTAACTATATCAATGGTAAGGATGGTAAAGTTATTGGCCTATTTACATGTAAGGTTGGTGGGTCAGTACCAGAGCTTTTGATACTATCTACCGCTGGTGTATTTAGGTTTCAGCCATGGAACAGCAATACAACAAGCACTACTGATAATATTTATGACCAACAGTATTACTATAGGTCTGACAATACTAAAGAAACAGTAGTTCCACAGGGACTTATTGCATACCCTCCTCAGTTTGAGAGGGTTGGAGATAGGATCTACTTCACCTTCTGTGATGGTGGTGGGGCATGGGTGTGGGATCAGACCAGGCTTCGTAGCTTTGGGTATAGAAACGCACCATCTGCAACAGACGCAGAGGGACCATCAAGGTCTGGCACAAGCCCAAATGCTGCTGGGTTCAGCAAGGCCGGTCGTATTGGGACCATTGAACCAAATTGGACCCTATCTACTGAAGACATTACCGCTACCCCCGTAGTGGATCTACCACTTACTATTGTTGGTGGTATAGATTCAGGAAAGTGGGCTTATCATGTTGTCTTTGAAGGCCCAGACGGGGCGTACTCGTCCACCTCACCAAGAGGTGATCAGCCAACAATGAGAATGGATGTAGAGACAGATATTGAAGATCCTAGGCCGGATAGGCTTCGCCGTAGGTTCAGGCTGTACAACATTCCGGTTGGACCGGTAGGAACAAAGGCAAGAATCATTCTTCGCACAATGAATCTTGAAAGGCTTCCCTCAACAGATGAGGGATTACCAAGGTTTTTGCACCGAATTCCCAACAATCAGACGCTAGAATATATTGATGATATTCCAGATGAAGAGCTTGGATCTGTTTGGATAAACAGAGATGTTGTTCCTTCGGGTTTCTACTTTATGAAGTCCTTCAGTGGAAGCATGTTTATGATGCGTACTGATGGCAATCCATCAAGAATATGGTGGAGCGAGCAGGAAAACCTTAGTGGCCCAACCCCTGAAAGCATGATGGAAGGTCACTGGAGAGAGGTCTTTCCAGCTACGGGGCCAATCACTGCGGCTATCACAACTAGACTAGCCTATGCCGAGCAGTCTTCTGCTTTGCTCATCTTCAAAGAAGGATCAACACACTTCTTATCTGGTGAGTATCCAAACTGGCACATTGGAACGCTGCACTCAAACGCTGGGTGTGCTGGTCCCTCGCTTGTTCAGGCTGTTCCTGACGGATCTGTGATCTGGTATGGGGCTAAGACGTTCTGGAGGATGGATACAGATGGAAAAGTTTCTGACATTGGAACCCCCATCCAGAAGCGCCTTAGTAGGGTAAACCCCACTTACGCACACATGGGTATATCATTTGTTGATTATCGTGTTGGGGAGGCTGTTTTTGTTCTTCCAGTAGATGATCAAACAGAGCCCAATATGCAATTTATATTTGACTATCGGGTGCAGGGCTGGAGGCTTAGAGAAGACCTAAAGTTCAACTGTGCTGCGGTCACCCCAAGTAGTGGGGTCGTCATTGCTGGCGGCACCTACGACACTAGGCCAAACATCTATGTATATGGTCGTGGGTACCCAGGGTATTACGCGCCAAACCCAACCGCCTCATACACTACTGGGTGGCGATCTTTTGGTGGGCTTGGGCCAGAGCTTCATGCTTCGCACAGGGCATCAGACCTAATCTTCCTTATGGAAGAGAGGTGTGAGGCGTCTGCAACAGTAACAACGTACCAAGATTGGGATGCAGACGTAGCTATCAACACAGAGTCTATTACTCTTGCTCATCCAGAAAACTCTGACATTGCCTACTATGCGGTAACAACAACCCCAGCGGCATATGATGTTGGGGTATATAGAGCTAGAAGGCCATACAGCAATCGTATTGCTATTGATGTTCCATCGCATGAGGTCTTCAGTGTGAAGCTGGAGTCCTCAGATCCAATGGCGCTGTATACTATCGACGCCTTTGGTCCTCAAACCTCACTTCCTGGAAGTAGGACACCAAGTAGCTAATGTTCATGTTCTTTCCATTTGGTGTATTCAGCAAGGAGGTCATTGATCCAGATGTGATTGGTGACGAGTTTCAAGAAGCTCTTAGAACCGCTTCTGCTACAACTCATTATCAGTGGACTACAGGATCTGTTGATTCTCTTGATAAGCTTGATGCATCTAAGCTCTGTAATGTGCATGTGAAGAGGGTTAATGCAAGCTTTCAGCCTACATCGTATGGTGAGCAACTCTTGGCGGCAGACAGCGGCACGCTAGCTGCGGACTCAACAGATCATGATCTGAACAAGAACGCAAACACATGGTTGATCCCATACAATAGGGGGTTTAATGAGGTTGGGGGTGGGGATGTTTCTGTTAGTTGGACATCTGAATACCCAGAGCTTGTCCTTTCTTGTTTCTCATTTCAATACATTAGGTGGCAGAGGGATTGGGTGACAACCTACGAGTATTGGGACACTGGTGTCACGCCAAGGGTTCAGATTCGCATTGAAGTAGACGGAGGCCGCATACCTGGAACCGGCCCATACTCTACCGGCGTAGACAGTCAATACAGGGGACAGGGAATCTCTGATTCAGCAATAAGATCGGCAGTATTCTCTTGTGACATGCTGTCGGCTGGTGACCACTCTATTACAGCATCTGCTTCACAATCGAGCGCAATCGAGAACCAATTCTTAGAACAAAAATATCTTGATAATGGTCCCATTGATGGGGTGGCTATATGCCAAAGGTCAATGACCGTTATTAGGCTTGCTATGGGTGGAAAGCTGGGGTCGTAATGCCTATTGATAAACCAGATTCTGGAACAATAATAACGAAAGCATCTATTGAAAATATGCATGAGCAGGTTCGCTCTGTGATCAATGCTGTTCCATCGGTCAACCTTGGAAGGGGAACATTCAACATTGAACAGCTTCCATCTTTGATTGCAAGGTCAAACGATACGTCTGCATTTCATATGCGTGGGATCGTTAATGTCACACAACCCTGTGACGTTAAGTCGCTGGCAGATCAAACGGTGACAACATTTAGCGATACGGCTCCGAACACATGGGACGAGCTTCAGACTTCAAGTGGAAGCAATCCGTATTTTGTTGATGAACTAGAGCTAAATGATGGCTGGTTCTTAAAAGAAGATGATGTTGTATTTGCATTCTTATGCTGTAGGATTCGCAAAACTACACAAACAACGGACGGTCATCAGATGTGGCTTGGTCTAAATAAGACCATAAGAAGTGGTTGGTTACCGGCTCTTGGTGACGAAACACCAGTATTAGATGCTGTTGATGTGGGATGTGTACGTCTTGAGGACAGCAGCGGTAACTATGGACGAGATCTTGAAGAGACCATTACGATTGCGTCTGCATTTAATGGAACGACGTTTGGATACAGCGGGGATTGGACGCTGGCTAAGATTCGTGTCCATGGTGTAATGATTCAGGCTGAAGGTGCAGCGTTCTCTGGAGAGGTGTTTGAGGTTACCAACGGGACCATTGGCGCATTTGTTCTTAGAACCAGTGGAATTCAGACATAGGTGATTTATGCCGGACATCCCATCTCTTTCGCTTTCTGCTATCAATGTAACGGCAGAAGAGTTTTACAATAAGTCTATATTTAATCCAGGTACTAACGAGACTTTTGAAGTATTAAATGGTCGTCTAGACACAGAAAACTATGGTGATGGTGACGGAACTATTGAGCCGTATGCTTGTCAGATAGGATCATTTGCTGTTGGTTACTATATTGGATTTGATCGCAATGAGTTTATGTATGCTGAGCAGGTAAGCAAGGACCCGAATACAGCGCTTAGGATTATATCCGCCGGCCTTTCTGCTAATATCTGGCTGCCCTTTGATGCAAAGTACATCATGTTTGGCATACAGGCGTTCTTTAAGCAGGATGCTGTTGAGTGGACAAACGCAACAAGCAATGCAGAAGCGAATGGGGGGACAAACAAGCCCCATACAGAGTATTGGGAGTACAAAATATACTTTGATGACGGACAAGAATCTGGTCTCTACGGAAAGGTTCCACCATCAAAGGTAAATAGTTTGTCTCCAGGTGATGCTAGATATACTACAACAGCAGAAGATTATTGGGTGTCGTCAGCAACCGTAGATAGCAACCACGACTATTCTGAAGAGCACAGGTATAGGTTTGTGTCTAAAGTTGGTGCATTAGACAATATAAAAAGTAGTTCTAATACATCTAAGGGATACCATACAGTAAAGACTTCGTTCTATGCTGGTGTTGGGTCGGAGAACCAGGGTGGAGCGAAGCTTATCATTCCAACTGGTGGTGTTTGGATACTTGCTATTCGTTGACTTGATATACAGGTAAAGGAGAAAGTTATGAATTCGGCACTAATAGCAATGATCATCCAGACCGCAGCTAGGGCTGCTCAGGTTGGGTTCGCTCTCAAGAAAACGAGGGCGGAAAAGGAGTTTGAAGAGGGCGTGATGGGCATGAAGGCCCGTGCATTCTCTGCCGAGGGCGGTCTGACTCCCCAGGAAGAGCTTGATAGGCGGGCGGCAGCACAGGCACAGATTGCCGCCTCTTCTGCTGAGGCGACGGCGGCGGCGGCTCGGGGGGCAGCAGCCAGTGGGCAGCCCACAACAGCCTTGGGGGACATCTATAAGACATCGGCAGCGCAGGGACGCCAGGTTGGCTCTGACATTAGGAAAGAAGACATTGCTGCGGGCCAGGAGCTTGGAAAAAGCTATCTTGCTGGAGTACAGGCTCTTGCTCAGGCTCAACGTGATCGTCGCACGGCTGCGGCTGGCGCTGCTTCTGGAACTACGACTGATGCATCTGGAAGGGTGCTTGGCCAGGAGTCCAAGATCTTTGATGCTGAGGCAATTGAAACACTTACAAAAGCACACGGGGATTGGAAGACACAGAAGGCTTTGGCTGATGCGGCTGCCCAATCCGGCGCCCTCTCCGCAGGGTAGATATTGTTTAAAACAACATGTAGGAATACAACATGGCTCAAACAAACCCACAGTATGTTCCAGGAGTAGGTCCGCTTCAGTACACGGCTGACTATCTTACGGGTAGGTATGGACCATGGCGATCTGGTTTAGATCCTGAAACAGAGCAAAAAATAAGGGCGAGTCTTATTGGTCAACTCCAGGAGCTTCAAAAGAAAAGGGACGACCAGAAGCTGGCCTACATCCGTCTTGGAAGGGAGATTATCGACAGTCAGGCCCAGCTTGCAGCCACGTATGCAGGCACACTAGGGGTGCTAACTAGTGCGGTTGCAGACTCTATTCGTTCTAAAGCCATGTCTGAAAAAGTTGGCGCTGATATTCTCGCTCAGTTGGGGCCAGTAACCACGCAGTGGGTTGCCGATGCTGCCGGCACGCCACACGAGGGTGCTGATAGTTTTAAAGAAGCTGTGTTTCAGAAGAACAATGACTTCTCTAATAATTTTATGAATACGCATAAAAAAGAGTTTTCTAGAGCCCTGAAGTCTGCGGGGGGGACAAAGAAAGCAGAAGATTTAATTATTGCTAATGCGGTAAATAATTTTATCAATCCCCTGTCTCCACAAGCTCAGCACTTGATGAAGTCCACTAGGGGTAGCAGTGCAAGGGTTGTTCACAGTACAGGTATATCAATTAACGACACCGTATATACCAATGCGCTAGTGGCGGTTCGATCTATTAAAAACGATTTTGGTGCTGAATCGGCAGGTGTTGATGAGGAACGTGTTGCACGAGAAGTCGCTAGGCGCTTTAGTGACTCAAATCAAATAGAAAATGCTATTATTGAAACAGAAACAGAGGCGGAAGCAATAAGAAACCATGCCGCCAATGAGATTCAATACTTTGTAAATGAAGCAAAAGAGCATCTAAATGCTGGCATGATTCCATCTAAGTGGATGAAAAAGATGGATGATTCACTTGTTATGCTAGAAGATCTTATAAATATGACTCCAGAGGAAGCCGCTGCTGGAGTAGCGGGAATGATTCCTCCAGACAACATGAGCGAAATTGAAGAGATGATTCGCGCAGAGCTAGAAAAGCTTGGTGCCGACCACGATCCATTGAATGCCGCCATTACACAAATGATGCTCATTCCTGGTATGCCTAAGCTTGTTGCGGCCATGGGGTTCACGAGCGCCAGAAGGGCTGCCGTCTATCTCTCAAATCCCGTTCGTCAGTACATGGTGTTTGAGTCTCTTGCGACCATACAAGAGATGGGAGATGCACCACTAAACGAAGTTAGAGACGAGCTACTTAGGCGTTCCTCAGATGAAGAGTGGAAGTTCTA
>Ga0114900_1000236_pt1 | contig 46700 bp, 48 predicted proteins | sample MalvireepMed_231_FD_89685 | JGI IMG/M metagenome (GOLD analysis project Ga0114900, IMG submission 89685) | Marine viral communities from the Global Malaspina Expedition - Malaspina viral metaG DeepMed_231 | ecosystem: Environmental > Aquatic > Marine > Oceanic | place: Mediterranean Sea...
CCCAGGGCGAGCCACAGGGGCCCGAATAGCCAGGCCGTGGCCGCGAGGGCGAAATAGTACGCCCTAACCCCGCTGTTGAACGCGACCATGGCGGGATTCAGCAGTGATCCGGCGGCCCGGGCGTAGGCGGCGCGGTCCATGGTCGTCTCGCCTTCCGGCGTGGCCCCGATCAGGGCGAGGGTGTAGTTCATCTGGCGGATCGACCAGATGAAATCCAGCAGGCCCCGCGCCAGACACAGGGTGATCAGGCCCAGCTTGCCCTCAAGAATCTCGAGGGATGCGGCTTCGGTCCCGCCGATATCGGCGCCCACAGCCGCGACGCCCCGCAGCGCCGTCTCCCCGCCGAACAGAACCCCCGCCACCGCCGCGATCAGCAGCAGATTGGCCGAGGCGAAGAAGGAGGCGGAGTTTATGGAATGGCCCATGAGCTGGCTGTCCACCAGACGCAGCTCGCGCACCGCCATCTGGTTCATCCAGGCCTGGCGAACGGTCAGCATGTCGTCGTTCAGGACGCCGCCTCGGCCGGCCAGCAGGTGCAGGAGCGGGCCGTAGCCCAGCCAGCAAACGAAGAAGAGCGCCAGAGCGCCCCAGTCCCAGTGTGTCATGGCCGGATCCTCTATCACACGGCGGGCCCCATGCTGCGATGCAATGCCCATAATGTGCAAGGCGCTTGCGGCGCGGGCAGGCCGGGCTTATCACGCCGCCCTCCCCGAGTTTCGCCTGAAGCATACGAAAAGAGACCGCCATGAAGCTGGACGCCGTTCCCGTCGGACCCAACCCGCCCTGGGATATTAACGTCGTCATCGAGATTCCGCAGGGCGGCCTGCCGGTGAAGTACGAGATGGACAAGGCGTCGGGCGCCCTGTTCGTCGACCGCTTCCTGCACACCGCCATGTATTATCCCGGCAACTACGGCTTCGTGCCCCACACCCTGTCGGACGACGGCGACCCCTGTGACGTGCTGGTGATCAACCCGACCCCCGTGGTGCCCGGCTGCGTCATCCGCGCCCGTCCCATCGGCGCCCTGATGATGACCGACGAGGCCGGCGGCGACGAGAAGATCCTGGCCGTGCCGGTGGACAAGCTGAACCCGTTCTATTCGGACGTGGCCAGCTATCGTCAGCTGCCGTCCATCCTGATCGAGCAGATCGAGCACTTCTTCACCCGCTACAAGGATCTGGAGAAGGGCAAGACCGTCAAGGTTCACCGCTGGGCTGACGCCTCCGAGGCCGCCGAGCTGATCCGTCAGGGCATGGAAGCGCACAACGCCAAAAAATAGGCTCTTGCGCGTACCACTGTAACACCGTAGTGAAACAGGCATGGCCTATCAGGACATGCCCACGGACAAGGACGCCCGGACCGCGCTTTTCGACGCGATCCTGAGCCTCCGCACGCGCGAGGAAGTGGAAGCCTTCCTCGCGGACCTCTGCACGCCTTCCGAGATCCGCGCCTTCGCCGAGCGGTGGGAGGTGGCGCGCCTGCTTGACGCGGGCGGCAAGTCCTATCGCGAGATCGCCGAACAGGCCCACGCCAGCCCCACCACCGTGGTGCGGGTGGCCCGCTTCCTCAAGGAAATGCCCCATCAGGGCTACCGGCTGGTGCTCGACCGCATCAAGCGCCCCCGACACTAAGGTAAAGTCACATGAGTACTGCATCCGGGCGACTGCGCATCGCGGTCCAGAAATCCGGCCGTCTGGCCGACCGTTCCCTCGAGCTGATCCGCGACGCGGGCCTGCGCGTCATGAAGGGCGCCAACGACCTGCTGTACCGGGTGGAGAACCACCCCATCGACCTGCTGCGCGTGCGCGACGACGACATCCCCACCTTCGTGGCGGACGGAGTCTGCGACCTGGGCGTGGTGGGCCTGAACGTGCTGGAGGAGCAGAAGAACGGCGGCCCCAATGCGGAGATCGTCATGCCGCTGGGCTTCGGTCGCTGCGAGCTGAAGCTGGCCGTGCCGCCGACGCTGGACTACGCCGGCCCCGCCTCGCTGCAGGGCAAGCGGGTGGCCACGTCCTATCCGAACATCCTGCGCCGCTTCCTGGCCGAGCAGGGTGTGACCGCCGACATCATCGTCATGCGCGGGGCCGTCGAGGTGGCGCCGCGGCTGAAGCTGGCTCACGCCATCTGCGATCTGGTGTCCACCGGCGCGACGCTGGAGGCCAACGGCCTGCTGGCCCGTGAAAGCGTGCTGAAGTCCGAAGCCGTGCTGATCCGCTCGCCCCAGGCGCCCGAGCCGGAGCTGGCTGGCCTGCTGAACAGCATTGTCGAACGGGTCTCCGGCGTGGTGGCGTCCCAGGGCGCCAAATACGTCATGCTGAATGCGCCGCGCTCGGCCCTGGCCGAGATCACCGCCATCCTGCCCGGCGCCGGCTCGCCCACTGTCACCCCGCTGGCGGGCCGCGACGACGCCGTGGCCGTCCACGCCGTGTGTCAGGAGTCCGTGTTCTGGGAGACGCTGGAGAAGCTGAAGGCCGCCGGCGCCTCGGCGATTCTGGTCCTGCCCATCGAGAAGATGATGTGATGCGCACGCTCGACTGGTCATCGCTGGACAAAGACGGGCGGCGCGATGCGCTGGCCCGCCCCGCGCGACGAACGGACGCCGCCGTCAGCGACGCCGTGCGCCAGATCTTCGACGACATCCGGGATCGCGGCGAGGCGGCCCTGAACGACTGGTGCGTCAAGCTGGACCGCGCCCCGCCCCGGCGTCTGGCCATCACCCCGGAAGCGGTCGCCGAGGCCCGCGCCGCCGTGACGCCCGAGGACGAGGCGGCGCTCAAGACCGCCGCAGAGAACGTGCGGCGTTTCCACGAAGCGACGAAGCCCGCCGACAGCGACTGGATCGAGACCACGCCGGGCGTCCGCTCGCGCCGGGTCTGGCGGCCCATCGAGGCGGCGGGACTGTATGTGCCCGCCGGCACCGCGCCGCTGTTCTCGACCCTGCTGATGCTGGCCATTCCCGCCGCCGTGGCCGGGGTGCCGGTGCGCGCCGCCGTGACGCCGCCCGGCCCGACGGGACAGCCGCACCCCATGATGATCCTGGCCGCCGATCTGGCCGGGCTGGACGCCCTATGGATCGTCGGCGGGGCCCAGGCCATCGCCGCCCTGACCTTCGGCGTGGGCGGCCTGCCCCGCGTCGACAAGCTGTTCGGCCCCGGCAACGCCTATGTGGCCGAGGCCAAGAAACAGGCCGCCGCCCTGCCCGGCGGTCCGGGTCTCGACATGCCCGCCGGCCCGTCCGAGCTGATGGTCATCGCCGACCGCCAGACCAATCCGACCATCGCCGCCGCCGACCTGCTCAGCCAGGCCGAACACGACGCGGACGCGCAGGTGATCCTGGTCTGCGATGACGACAGGCGCATCGAATACATCCTCGAGGAAATCGACAAGCAACTGGCCGACCTGCCCCGCGCCGCCATCGCCCGCGCCTCCCTGAACGAGGGCCGGATCATCCGGGTGAAGGACACGGCCGAGGCCGCCGAGGTCGCCAACCTCTACGGCCCCGAGCACCTGTCCATCCAGACCGCCGACGCGGAGGATCTGGTCGACAGCATCACCGCCGCCGGGGCCGTGTTCGTGGGGACCTACGCCGCCGAGACCCTGGGCGACTACGCCGCCGGGCCCAGCCACGTGCTGCCCACCGACGGCGCCGCGCGCGCGTTCTCGGGCGTCTCCACCGGCGCCTTCATGACCGCCATGTCGGTGCAGCAGGTCAGCCGGGACGGCGCCCGCGTGCTCGGCCCCGTCGCCGCCCGTCTGGCCCGGCTGGAGGGCCTGGAGGCCCACGCCCGCGCCGCCGACCTGAGGAGCGCCCTGTGAGCCTTCCCGCCCCCTTCCCGCCTCTGGTCGCCGGCGGCGATGGTCTGGACCGCTATCCGGCCGACGCGGGCGCCCTCGCCGCGCGTCTGGCGCAGATTTACGGCGTCCCGGCCGAGCGGGTCCTGCCGGTGCGCGGCGTGACCCATGGACTGGAGCTGGTCTGGCGCATCGCTGCGAAAGACGGCGCCTCTGTGCAGGCGCCGGACGCTGAGCCCTATTCGCAGCTGGCCGCCATCTATGGCCGCGACGGCGACACCGCCGCCATGGTCGTGCGCGCCCTGGGTTCGTCCGAGGCGGTGGCTGAAATGGCCGCGCGCACCGCGCCCGCCCTGCTGGTCATCGACGAGGGCCTGATCGAGTTCGCGCCGTTCGAGTCCGCCGCCGCCCTGACCGCCGAGCATCCCAACTTGATCGTGCTGCGCAGCCTGTCGCTGGCCTATGGGCTGGCCGGCGCCCGCGTCGGCGCGGCCATCGCGGCGGCGGAGACCGTGGCCCGGCTGGCGGCGATGCTGGAGCCTTACGCCCTGCCCGCCCCGCTGGTGCGGCTGGCCATGCAGGCGCTGGACCCCTCGCGCATGATCGAGACCGCCCAGCGCATCGACGCGGTGAAGGCCGAGCGCGCCCGTCTGGTGCGCGAGCTGGAGCGGGTCACGGTCATCGAGCCCGGCTTCGGCCCCGTCGTCATCGCGCGCCCCGACGACATCCCCGCCGTCCGCGCCGCGCTGGAGGCCTACGGGATCGCCTCGGCCCCGGCGGGCGAGCGGCTGCGCCTGCCGGTCTCCATCAAGCCCGAGGTCAACGACCGCCTGCTGGCGGCCTTCGGTCTCAATCCGCCCCGCGCCCGCCTCGCCCGGCGCGGCGAGGCCGTGCGGGATACGAAGGAGACGCGCATCGTCTGCGCCGTCGATCTGGACGCCGCCGCGCCGGTGGCCATCGAGACCGGCGTCGGCTTCTTCGACCACATGATCGAGCAGGTGGCGGCCCACGGGGGCTTCTCCATCCGCCTGTCGTGCGCGGGCGATCTGCACATCGACCCGCACCACACCATCGAGGATTCCGCCATCGCCCTGGGTCAGGCCCTCAAACAGGCGCTGGGCGAACGGCGCGGCATCGGCCGCTATGGCTTTGTGCTGCCCATGGATGAAGCCGAGGCCAAGGTCTCCATCGATCTGTCGGGCCGTCCGTACAGCGTGTTCGAAGGCGCCTTCGCCTCGCCCTTCATCGGTGAATACCGGACCGACCTGACCGAGCACGTGTTCCGCTCGCTGGCCGAACATCTGGGCGCGGCGATCCACGTCTCGGTGACGGGCGAGGACGACCACCACATGACCGAGGCCTGCTTCAAGGCCCTGGGCCGCGCGCTGCGTCAGGCCATCCGCGTGGAGGGCGATGCGGTGCCGTCCACCAAGGGGGTGCTGTGACCGTCGCCATCATCGCCTACGGCGCGGGCAACACGGCCTCGGTCCAGTTCGCGCTGGAGCGGCTGGGCGCCGACGCGCGCGTCACCTCCGACCCGACCGAGATCGCCGGCGCCGAACGGGTCATCCTGCCCGGGGTCGGCGCCGCCGCCTACGCCATGGGCCGGCTGGACGCCCTCGGCCTGACGCCGGTGATCCGCGCCTTCGAGCGCCCGTTGCTGGGCGTGTGTCTGGGCCAGCAGCTGCTGTTCGAGCGCAGCGACGAGGGCGCCGGCGCCGATCTGCTGGGCTTCATCCCCGGCGTGGTCGCCCGGCTCGATCCCGGCCCGTCCCTGCCCGTGCCGCACATGGGCTGGAGCGCCCTGTCGATCGACCGGGACGATCCGCTGCTGGACGGCGTGGCGCCCGGCGACCACGCCTATTTCGTCCACTCCTTCCTGTGTCCCGACGGCGAAGCGACTCTGGCCCGCGCCGACTACGGCGGGCCCGTCCCGGCGGTCGTGCGGGCGGGCAATCGCTGGGGCTGCCAGTTCCACCCGGAACGCTCCGCCGCCCCCGGCGCCCGCATCCTGAAGAACTTCCTGGAGCTGCCCGCGTGATCCTGTACCCCGCCATCGACCTCAAGGACGGCGTCTGCGTCCGGCTGATGCATGGCCGTTTCGACGCGGTCACCCGCTATGACGACGTCCCCGCCGCGCGGTTGGTGTCGTTCGTCAGCGAGGGCGCGGCCTGGGTGCATGTGGTCGATCTGGACGGCGCGGAGGCCGGCGCCGCGCGTCAGCACGCCCTGATCGGCGAACTGGCGGGCGCGGTCGAGGTGAAGATCCAGAGCGGCGGCGGCGTGCGGTCCATTGACGACGTGCGCCTGCTGCTGGAGGCCGGGGTGGCCCGGGTGGTGATCGGCAGCCTCGCCGTCACCGCGCCGGAAACCGTCGCCGGCTGGCTGGCCGACTTCGGCCCGGAGCGCATCACCCTGGCCCTGGACGTGAAGCTGGAGGACGGTATTCCCGTCCCCGCCCTCAAGGGCTGGACCCAGCGCGCGGGCGTGGACCTGTGGGCGGCGCTGTCCGCCTATGCGCCCGGAACGCTCAACCACATCCTCGTCACCGACGTGGGCCGCGACGGCGCCCTGACCGGCCCCAATCTGGAGCTGCTGGCCGAGGTCAAGCAGCGCCGCCCCGAGATTCAGTTGCAGGCCTCCGGCGGTGTCTCCTCGCTGGAGGATCTGGCCGCCCTCAAGGCCATCGGCTGCGACGGCGCCATCATCGGCCGGGCGCTGTACGAAGGCCGCTTCACCCTGGCCGACGCGCTGGAGGCGGTGCGATGACCGCCCGGCGCATCATCCCCTGTCTGGACGTCAAGGACGGCCGGGTGGTCAAGGGCGTGCGCTTCGTGGGCCACACCGACATGGGCGACGCCGCCGAGCTGGCCGCGCGCTACCGGGACGAGGGCGCCGACGAGCTGGTGTTCTACGACATCACCGCCTCGCCGCAGGGGCGGACGCTGGACTACGGCTGGGTGCGCGACATCGCCCGGCTGCTGGACATCCCGTTCTGCGTGGCCGGCGGCATCCGTTCGGTGGATCAGGCGGCCCGGTGCCTCGATAACGGCGCGGACAAGGTCTCCATCAATTCGCCCGCCCTGGAGCGGCCCGAACTGATCGCCGAAATGGCCGAGCGCCTGGGCGGCCAGTGCGTCGTCGTAGGCGTCGACAGCCAGTTTCAGGACGGCGACTGGCGGGTGCACAAATACACCGGCGACCCGGACGCCCGGCGCGGCGCGAACCGCCTGACCCTGGACTGGATCACCGAGGCCCAGGCGCTGGGCGCCGGCGAGATCGTGCTGAACTGCATCGATCAGGACGGGGTCCGGAACGGCTATGACGTGGAACAGCTGAAGGCCGCGCGCGACCGCCTGACCATCCCGCTGGTGGCGTCCGGCGGCGCCGGTTCGCCCGATCATTTCCGGCAGGTGTTCGCCGAGGCCGATGTCTCGGGGGCCCTGGCCGCCAGCGTCTTTCACTCCGGCGCCATCCGCATTCCCGAGCTGAAACGGACCCTGGACAGCGACGGCATAGAGGTGCGGCTATGAACCCCGACGAGATCGACTTCGAAAAAGGCGGCGGGCTGATCGCGGCGGTGGTGCAGGACGCCGCCACCCTGCAGGTGCTGATGCTGGCCTATATGGACCGGGCGGCGCTGGACGAGACGCTGGAGAGCGGCGAGGCCACCTTCTTCTCCCGCTCGCGCGGCGGGCGGTGGCGCAAGGGCGAGACCTCGGGCGACCGGCTGAAAGTCGTCTCGGTCACCCCCGACTGCGACGGCGACGCGGTGCTGGTGCGGGTCGAGCCGGTGGGCAACGCCTGCCACCTGAGCCGGGTCAGCTGCTTCGGCGACGAGGACGCGCCGGGCCTGGGCCGTCTGGCCCGGCTTGAGCAGACAATCGCCGCCCGCGCGACGGCTGATCCGTCCGAAAGCTGGACCGCCAAACTGCTGGCGTCCGGCCCCAAGCGCATCGCCCAGAAGGTGGGCGAGGAAGGCGTCGAAACGGCGCTCGCCGGGGCCGCAGGCGACGAGGCCGAACTGGCCAGCGAAGCCGCTGATCTGGTCTATCACCTGCTGGTGCTGCTCAAGGCGCGCGGCCTGTCGCTTCAGGACGTGCTGGACGTGCTGGAGAGCCGCGCCTGAGGGCAATTTCCTGCCGCGAACCGTCATTTGCGGTGGCCACAACAGCACGAATTTTCTAGGCTTTGCCCTGTCGTCGCCGCCTTTCGGGATCGGCGGCAGGGGATCGCCATGAACTATGTCAGCACCCGGGGCGGCGCCGCTCCGACCACCTTCCGCGACGCGCTGCTGCGGGGCATGGCGCCCGACGGCGGGCTCTATATGCCCGCGCGCTGGCCGACCCTGAGCGCGGGCGATATCCGCGCCGCCGCCGCTCGTCCCTACGCGGATCTGGCCGCCGACATCCTCGGCCGGTTCGCGGGCGACTCCCTGCCCCCCGCCGCCGTGCGCGCCGCTGCTGACCGGCTGACCGAGACCTTCCACCACGCCGCGATCACGCCGCTGGTCCAGCTGGAGCCGAACCTGTGGGTGCTGGAGCTCTTCCACGGCCCCACCGCCGCCTTCAAGGACCTGGCCATGCAGATGATGGCGGTCCTGACCGACGCCGCTCTGGAAGGCACGGGCCAGAGATTGCTGCTGCTGACGGCCACCAGCGGCGACACCGGCGCAGCGGCCGTGCGCGCCTTCGCCGGGGCGACGTCCGTGGATCTGGCCGTGCTGCATCCGCTGGACCGGGTGTCGCCGGTCCAGCGTCGCCAGATGACCACGGTGGACGCGCCCAATGTGCTGAACCTGGCGGTGCGCGGAGATTTCGACGACTGCCAGCGGCTGGTGAAGGCGATCCTGGCCGACGAGACCCTGCGCGAGGGCCGCCGGGTCAGTTCGGTCAACTCCATCAACTGGGGCCGGCTGGCGGGTCAGGTTCCCTATTACGTGGCCGCCGCCTCGGCGCTCGGCGCCCCGCACGTGACGCCGCGCTTCGTGGTGCCCACGGGCAATTTCGGCGACGCCTTCGCCGGCTGGGTCGCGCGCGCCATGGGGGTTCCCCTGACCCTGACCGCCGCGGTCAACCGCAACGACGCCCTGGCCCGCGCCCTGAACGAGGGCCGCTACGAGCGCACCGCCGCCAATCCCACCGCCAGCGTCAGCATGGACGTGCAGGCGCCCTCGAATTTCGAGCGCCTGCTGTTCGAGGCCACGGGCCGTGACGCCGACGCCACGCGCGCGTTCTTCGACACCTTCGCCCGCGACGGGGCGGTGGATCTGGCGCCCGATCTGCTGGCCGCCCTGCGCGCCGACGCAGCCGCCGTGTCCATCGACGAGGACCGCACCCGCGCCGAGATCGCCCATGCGTGGAAAGCGTATGGCCGGGTCGTCTGCCCCCACACCGCCGTCGCCCTGGCCGCCGCGCGGGACATGGCGCGCGAGGGCGGGCCGGTGGTGGCCCTGTCCACCGCGCACCCGGCCAAATTCCCCGAGAGCGTTGCGCCGGTGCTGGGCTTCGAGCCCCCGATCCCCCCCGCCCTGGCCGCCATCACCGGCGGCAAGGAGCGCCTGACCGTCATCGACGCCGATCTGGCTCAGGCGCTGGAAGCGGTGAAGGGTCTCTAGGCCGTCGCCAGTCCGAAGTCCGCCGGGCTCGCCGCGCGGTGGAAGGCGATGCGGGCGAAGAACGGCGCGGGATCCTTGGGCGTCACCAGCCAGTCGGGGTCGTGGAACAGCTGGTCGTGCAGACGCGTCAGGGTGAAGCGCACCGCCGAGGCCGCGCCCAGCACCGGCAGGGCCTCGACCTCCGCCCGCTCCAGCCGTCGCCCCTGCTCGTAGCCGCGCAGGAACGCAGACAGCACCGCCTCATCCGGCCGTCCTTCGGCGTCAAAGCCCCAGGCGTTCAGGGCGATGGCCAGATCCCAGACCCAGGCCCCCACATGGGCGAAATAGAAGTCGATCACCCCGCTGGGCCGGTCGCCCTCGTAGAGCACATTGTCCGGGAAATAGTCCGCATGGATGGCCCCCGACGGCAGCCCGTCGGGCAGCAGCGGCTCCAGCCGGTCCAGCTCGGCGACCAGCGCCTCCAGCATCCGGCGGCTATCGCCCGCCGCCCGGTGATCGCATTTCTCCGCCAGCAGCCGCCATTGGAGCGGGCCCACCGGATTGGCGCGCCGTCCGACGAAGTCCGCCGCCTTCAGGTGCAGGTCCGCCAGCAGCCGCCCGCCCGCCGTGGCCTGAACGGCCGTTGGCGCGTGCAGGCCAGCACCCTGCAGCCACTGGATCACCGCCGCCGGACGTCCGTTCAATCGCCCGATCCAGTCGCCGGACACGCCGCGCACCGGCCTCGGCGCGGCGAATCCCGCGTCCGCCAGATGGTCGGTCAAGCCCAAGCAGAACGGCAGGCCCGCCTCGTCGGTGCGCCGCTCGAACAGGGTCAGCACATGGCGCCCGCCCGCCGTCTCGATGCGGTAGTTGGTGTTCTCCACTCCCTCGGCGATGGGCGCGATCTCGTCCAGCGCGCCGAGCCCGTAATCCGCGATGAAGGCGCGGGCCTGATCCAGCGTGACGGGGGTGAAGACGGCCATCAGAGACCCTGGCGAATTCGCACGATGTCGGAAAGGTCCGCCAGCACGCTTTCTGCCGTGGCCCAGCGTCCCGCGCCGCGTCCCTTGCAGGTCCACACCCGGCCATCCTGGCCATAGACCTTCAGCGCATTGCGCTCGCCCTTCAGGTCGTGGAACACCGGGTCCAGATCGGATTCCAGCGCCACCCGGGCCTCAAGCTTGCCGCCCCGCGCCTGACAGGCGCCGATCTGACGCACGCCCCGGCGGCCCAGCGGCGCGTCAGACGACAGGGCCTCCAGCGGCAGGTGTTCCGGCGCCTCGCCGAACGCCTCATAGGCCAGCAGCCGCACCTTGGCCGCGGAATCCAGACCTTCCAGATCCGACGAGGGATCCTCTTCCGCGAAGCCCGCCGCGCGGGCCGCGGACAGGGCGTCGTCGAAGGCGTCGCCCTCGGCCAACCGTTCCAGCATGAAGTTGACCGTGCCGTTCAGCACCGCCTCGAACCCGGCCACGGGTCCGGCCGCGCGGGCCAGACGCAGGGTCTCGATCATGGGCGATCCGCCGCCCACGGCCGCCGAATAGGCCAGCCGCGCGCCGGTGCCCCAGGCCAGATCATTGAGACCGGCCGGGTCGATGCTGATGGCCTGCTTGTTGGCGCTGACCACGTCCAGACCCTTGTCCAGGGCCGCGCGGATCAGGTCGTGCCCGGCCTGCCCCTCGGACATGGCCTCCAGCACCACATGGGGCTTGCTGGCCAGAAGGTCGTCCTGCGCGGCGGTGAACAGTTCGGCGGGACAGGCGAAGTCGCGGGGCTTGGCCGGGTCGCGCACCAGCACGCTGACCACCTCGAAGCGGGGGTCGTTCAGAAGCCGCTTGAGCAGGCCGCCGCCCACCACGCCGGCCCCGGCCACGGCCACGCGCACAGGCTGATAGGGTTTGGCCGGATGGGGGGCGTCCTCGGCGTCGCCCACCACCGTGGCGGCGGCGCGGCCCAGGGCGGCCACCTCGATCTCCACGCCCCGGGCCTCGCCCAGGTCGATGGCGTCGCGCTGGACCAGCGATCCGCCCAGCCGGCGCGCCGTCTCCCAGCTGGCCCGGTCATAGCGCAGGGCGCCGTCGGCGTTGTTGGGATCGCGGTCGTAGAGGCCGTCCACATCCTTGACCAGCCGCACCTTCTTGAGGCCCAGCTCGGCGGCCAGGAAGGCGGCGGTCAGGTCCGTGCCGCCCCGTCCCAGCAACACCACCCGGCCCTCGCCCGTCACCGCGCCGAAGCCGGGGACCACCACCACCTCATGGTCCTCCAGCGCCTGACGCAGCCGCGCGTCGTCCAGCGACCGGGGATGGGCGTGCTCCGGCTCGCCCTCGGCCACGAGACCAAGCTCGCGCACCGTCAGCGCCACGGCGTCCAGACCCACCCGGTCGCAGGCCAGCGCCGTCAGGGCCGCCGCCTGCTCCTCGCCCTGCACTACATAGGCCGGGGCGAGCAGGTTCTCGTGGGGCAGGCCCAGCTCGCGGGCGTGGCCCAGCAGACGATCCGTCTCGCCGCCGAAGGCCGAGACCACCGCCACCACGCGGCGGCCCTGCCGCACATGGCCGTAGATCTCCGACGCCGCCGCCGGGGTGTCTTGCGGTCCGTGCAGCACCGAGCTGCCGAACTTCAGCACCACCACCTCGCGGCCGCCTGCGAGGGCGGGCCGGGGCGCCGGTTTGAGCTTGTCTTCGGGTTTGAGAAGGACGGCGACGGACATGGTGTGGACCTCGGAAATGCGAAAACCCGCCTCGGGCGACCGGGGCGGGTGGTGGGTTGTGCGAACCTTTGCCGGATGCGCGCTAACCGTTCCCCGCCCGAATGGGCATGGTGGTGGTGGTGGCGGTAATGGTCATACCGAGGCCGCCGGACATGCGTCCGCCCTGACGTCCGGAGACGGTCATGGGGGCGATCGACAGGAGCGTGGCGTAGGACACCGTGACGGGTCTTTCGAGCTTCGGTTGGCGGCGAACCTGACCGATGAGCCGCCGGGCGTCAACCCCGCTTCGGTGAAATCATGTGCATGCATCCCGTCAGGCGCAATGAATGTTCCATGACATCGGGCCGACAGGGGCAAATGGGGATTATTATTTCACTTGACGGACCTGTGAACTTTCCTCAGGATTTCCTGGCTCATCAAGACCGGTCGAGGGATAGGCCCTTTGACGCCGGGGCAACCTCGGGCTTCCGCCCGAAAGGTGCCAACTCCTGCGAGAGCCTTCGGGTTCGCGAGAGATGAGTGGAAACCCCGGTCTACAGGGGTTCCACGGTCTGTCAGCAGCAGTCTCGATGAGCGGGACGATTGCGAGACGACCGAGAGATGACCACCGCCCTGGCCAAAAAAACGATCCTCGAAACCGACCCCGCGTGTCGTCCCGACACGCGTCCGGGGCGCAAGTCCATTGCGCCGATCCTGCCTGCGCGCGACATCATCGTGCCCATTCCCGCCGATTTCCGACTGACGTCCGGCGAAGCCCTGGCCGATCCGGTGATCCGCGCCCGCCTGCAGGGCCGCCCCGGCGCGCCGCTGGTGATCGTGGCCGGCGGCATCTCCAGCGGCCGGTTCGTGAACCGCACCGAGACCAACGGCTCGGGCTGGTGGTCCGGCGCCGTGACGGCCGGCGGCCCCATTGATCTGGACCGCTTTCAGGTCCTGGCCTTCGACTTCGCCCCCGACGGCCCCACCGCGCCCTCCACGCCCCTGACCGTCACCACCGGCGATCAGGCCCGGCTGCTCCCGGTGCTGCTGGACCACCTGGAGGCGCCGCGCGCCGCCGCCTTCGTGGGCTGCTCCTACGGCGGCATGGTGGGTCTGGCCTTCGCCGAGGCCTTCCCGGAGCGGCTGGGCCAGCTGGTGGTGATTTCCGCCGCCCATCGCCCCCACCCCCTGGCCACCGCCTGGCGCGGCGTCCAGCGCCGCATCCTGCAGCTGGCGGTGGAGGCCGGGCGTCCCGAGGACGGGGTGGCCCTGGCCCGCGAGCTGTCCATGACCACCTACCGCACGCCCGAGGAGCTGGACGCCCGCTTCGACACCGTGGCGCCCGAGCGCGCCGGCGGCCGCTATCCGGTGTGCGACTATCTGGGCGCGCGAGGCCGGGCCTATCCAGCGGTGATGACCGCCTCGCGCTGGCTGACCCTGTCGGACTCCATCGACCGCCACACCGTGACGCCCGAAGCGATCACCGTCCCCGCCACCCTCATCGGATTCACCAGCGACCGCCTCGTCCCCATCGACGACATGCGCGAGTTGGCCGCGCGGCTTCCCAACCTGTTCCGCCTCGTCGAGGCGCCCTCCCTCTACGGCCACGACGCCTTCCTCAAGGAGGACGCCTTCGTCGCCGACGTGCTGACCACCGCCCTGAAAGACATCGACCAATGACCCACCGCCCCACCGATCCCCGCACCATCGCCGCGCGCACCGGCGTCGATCAGGACTCGGCGCACGGCTCGGTCATGCCGCCGCTGTACCTGTCGTCGAACTACTCCTTCGCCGGGTTCGACCAGAAGCGTCAGTACGACTACAGCCGCTCGGGCAATCCGACCCGTGACGTGCTGGCCGAGACCCTGGCCGAACTGGAAGGCGGCGCGGGCGCCGTGGTGGTCTCCACCGGCATGGCCGCGGTGGACCTGGCGTTCGGTTCGCTGGAGCCGGGCGATCTGCTGATCGCGCCCCACGACTGTTACGGCGGCACCCACCGCCTGCTGTGCGCCCGCGCCCGCAAGGGCCATTTCGAGGTGGCCTTCGTCGACCAGAGCGACCCCGAGGCGCTGGAGCGGGCGCTGGCGCTGAAGCCGAAGCTGGTCTTCGTGGAGACGCCCTCCAACCCCCTGATGCGGGTGGTGGACGTGGCCGACATCTGCCGCCGCGCCCACGCCGCCGGAGCCAAGGTGGTGGCCGACAACACCTTCCTGTCGCCCGCCCTGCAACAGCCCATCAAACTCGGCGCCGACTTCGTGGTCCACTCCACCACCAAATACATCAACGGCCACTCCGACGTGGTGGGCGGGGCGGTGATCGCTGCCGATCCGGCGGATCACGAGGCTCTGTGCTGGTGGGCCAACTGCACCGGCGTGACGGGCTCGCCGTTCGACGCCTATCTGACCCTGCGCGGGGTGCGCACCCTGTTCGCCCGCATCGAGCGGCAGCAGGCCACCGCCGGCGCCGTGGCCCACTTCCTGGAGGCCCACCCGGCGGTCAAGGCCGTCCACTGGCCCGGCCTGAAATCCCACCCCGGCCACGACCTGGCCGCGCGCCAGCAGACCGGCCCGGGCGCCATGCTGTCGTTCGAGCTCAACGGCGATCTGGAGGCGGTCCGCACCCTGGTCGAGGCGCTGGAGATCTTCACCCTGGCGGAGTCCCTGGGCGGCGTCGAAAGCCTGATCGCCCATCCGGCCACCATGACCCACGCCGCCATGACGCCCGAGGCGCGCCAGACAGCGGGCATCACCGACACCCTGCTGCGGTTGTCGGTGGGTCTGGAGCATCAGGATGATCTGATCGCCGACCTGTCGCGCGTTCTGGACGCGATCGCCCGGGAGACGGCCACGCCGGTTCAGGCCGCCAGAGTGGCCTCCGCAGCCTGACCCAAAGGCGGGGGCTTTACCCGCCCAGGGCGACGAAGCCGGGGTTCAGGAACTGGGGCTTGGCGTAGGTCAGGGCCTGGCCCTCAAGGGTGATGACCCGGCCGCCGGCGGCTTCCAGAATCGCCTGGCCGGCGCCGGTGTCCCACTCGCAGGTGGGGCCGGTGCGCGGATAGACGTCATAGCGTCCCTCGGCGATCAGGCAGAACTTCACCGACGAATCCAGCGCCTGCCATTCGGCGCAGCCGAAGCGGGCGGCGATGCGCTCGGCCTCGTCCTCGCCCAGGGAATGGCTGATCAGGGCGAAGCCCCTGTCGGGTTTTTCGCGCACCCGCACCTGACGCCAGCCCGGCTCGCCGAAGCGGCGGGTGAAGGCGCCGGCGTGATCGCCCTCGCCGCCGGTGCGCCACGTCTGCGCCATCGCCGGGGCGGAGATGACGCCGGCCAGCACCCGTTGGCCATGAGCCAGCGCGATATTGACGGTGAACGCCTCGCGCTCGCCCACGAAGGCCTTGGTGCCGTCCAGCGGATCGATCAGGAAGAAGGCGCTTTCGGCGTCCGGCGTACCGTCCACCGCGCAGGCTTCCTCGGCCACGGTCTGGACGCCGGGATAGAGCGCGGTCAGGCGCTCCACGATCAGGGCCTCCGCCTTCTGGTCGGCCTCGGTGACCGGGCTGTCGTCAGCCTTGGTGGTGACCACCGCGCCGGCGCGCCAGTAGGGCAGAATCAGGGCGGACGCCTCTTCGGCGATCTCGGCCAGGTGTTCGGTGAGGCGGCCCGATTGCAGGTCACGGGCGAGTTTCTGGGGGAGTGCAGTCATCAGGCGGCGGTCAATAGACCATGTGGGGCGTTTGAAGAACCGGCAAATCAGGTCAGCTTGTCGCGGTTGCGATATTTGTGGGCTGCGGGACACGATGACCACCAGAACCGAGACCGCGATGGACGGCGCCGACCTGGCCACCTTCCTGACCGGCAAGCTGTGCCATGACTTTATCAGCCCGGCGGGCGCCATCGCCTCGGGACTCGACCTGATCAACGACCCCTCGGCGCAGGACATGCGCGAGGAGGCCATGGGCCTGATCGCCGCCAGTTCGGACAAGCTGATCGCGCTGATCAATTTCGCCCGCGTGGCCTACGGAGCGGCCACCACCGCCGAACGGTTCAGCGCGGACGATCTGAAGCCTCTGGCCGAAAGCGTGTTCAAGGGCGCGCGCGCCTCCCTGGACTGGCGCGTGGCGGCCCGCGATTTCTCCAAGCCCCAGGCCCGGGCCATGCTGAACCTGGCCCAGTTGACCGGCGCGGCCCTGCCCGGCGGCGGCGTCGCGACGGTGACGGCGGACGAGTCGGATGGCTGGTTGACCCTGCGCGGCGAAGCGGAAGGCCCCCGCGCCCGACTGAAGCCTGAAGCCGCCACGGGCCTGGCCGGCGAGCGGCTGACCGAAGGGCTGGCCGGACAGTGGATCCAGTCCTACTGGCTGTGGCGCACCGTCAACGACCACGGCGGCGCCCTGAATTTCACACTGGACGAAAACCGGGTGACATTGACGGCGCGCATGCCGGCATGACGGTTTCTCCCTGTTTCCAACGAAGCAGAGACGCCGCGCCCGCATCGTGATGAACCCGACTTAAGGGTGTCCGCCAACACGTCGTTAACCGCAAAGGACGATAAGACATTAAGGGCGTCGTCCTGCGCCCAAAGCGTCGAGATTTCCGCACCGTGCAAGCCCCTGTCGATGCCAGAACCTGTCTGATCGTCGATGACAGCCGCATCATCCGCAAGGTGGCGCGCCGCATCGTCGAGGGACTGGGATTCGATGTCGACGAGGCTGCGGACGGCGCCGAGGCCCTCGCCTACTGCGCCACCGCCACGCCGGAAGTGATCCTGCTGGACTGGAACATGCCGGTCATGGACGGCCTGACCTTCCTGCGCCGCCTGCGCGCCCAGCCCGGGGGCGACCAGCCCAAGGTGCTGTTCTGCACCATCGAGACCGAGGCGGACCGCATCAAGGAAGCCCTCGAGGCCGGGGCGGACGAATACGTCATGAAGCCGTTCGACGGCGAGATCCTGGAGTCCAAACTGGCCGAAGCGGGAGTCGTCTGACCACCCATGACGCCTGAAAACCTGCATCATCTTCAGGCGCTTCTGGTCAGCCGGACCGGGTTTCTGCTGGCAGCCGACCGCGTCCATCTGGCCGAGCACCGTCTGGCGCCCGTGGCCCGGCGCGAGGGCTATTCCGGGGTCGATCCCCTGATGGACGCCATCAGGGCCCAGCCGCCGGCCGGCCTGGCCTGGTCGGCCATGGAGGCGGTGCTGAACCCGGAGACCTGGTTCCGCCGCGACCGGACGCCGTTCGCCACCTTCGCCCGCGAGGTCCTGCCCGCCATAGCCGGGGTTCGTCCCCAGGGGCGCGTGCGGGTCTGGTCGGCGGGCTGTTCATCCGGTCAGGAAGCCTACGCCCTGGCCATGTCCGCCCTTGAGTCCGAGGCCAATGTGGAGATCGAGGCCACGGACCTGTCCCAGCGGGCCCTCGAGAAGGCGCGCAGCGGCATCTACACCCAGTTCGAGGTCCAGCGCGGCCTGTCGGCCCGCCAGTTGCTGGCCTGGTTTGAACAGAGCGAGGACATGTGGGAGACGCGTCCCCGACTTCGGTCTGCGGTCAAATTCTCACGCGCCAACCTGCTGGACGAGCCTCCCGAGGGCGGGCGTTTCGATGTGATTTTCTGCCGCTACGTCCTGAGCGACATGGCGCCCGAGCGTCGGGCCCGCGCCCTGGACGTGCTGGAGCAGGCGCTGGCCGACGACGGCTGTCTGTTCCTGGGTCTGGACGAGACGGTGGGCGAGCGGCCCGACTCCTTCCGTCCCGTGCCCGGCCGTCCCGGCGTCTTCGTCAAGGCGCCCGCCGCCCTGAGACGCGCGGCCTGATCCTCTCCGCTCGACGCCCGCCGTCCGGGCGCCTACTAATGGCCCCATGACACTCGGGGCTTTCATGAATCGCATCGTGCTGCTGGTGGCGGCGCTTGGACTGGCGCTGGCCGTGGCGGTGGCGGCGTCGCATACGCCGGATCCAGCGCCGGCAACGGCGCCGGACACCGCCTTCTCGGCCACCCGGGCGATGGTGGACATCGAAGAGATCGCGCAGGCGCCCCACCCCACGGGCTCCGAAGAGAATGCGCGGGTGCGCGCCTATCTGACCGGCCGCATGACCGAACTGGGTCTGAACCCGTCCGAACAGACCGGCGCCCTGCCCGAAGGCTCGGTCGAGCGCCTTTCCAGCTGGGGCGACGAACAGGCCGCCGAACGCCAGATCGTCAATCTGGTCGGCGTGCTGCCCGGCCGGGACCGGGAGGGTCCAGCCGTGCTGCTGATGGCCCACCACGACACGGTGTGGGATTCGCCAGGTGCGGCGGACGACTCCACCGGGGTCGCCGCGATCCTCGAAGCCGTGCGGGCCATTCAGGCGCGGGGCCCGGCCGAGCGGGACCTGATCGTGCTGTTCACTGACGCCGAGGAGCTGGGTCTGGACGGCATGGGCCTGTTCCTGAACGCGCACCCGCTGGCGGAGCGCGTCGGCATGGTGGTGAATCTGGAGGCGCGCGGCGGCGGCGGGCGGGCGTCCATGTTCGAGACCGGACCCGGCAACGCCCGGACCGTGCGCGCCTTCACCCGCGCCATGGACCGGGTCGAGGGCGGCGCCAACAGCAACTCGCTGGCGGTTCTGGTCTACGAGAACATGCCCAATGGCACCGACTACACCCTGGCCCGCGAGCGCGGCATCGCCGGGGTGAACCTGGCCTTCATCGGGCGGGCCCACCAGTATCACGACCCGGCCTCCACCCCCGCGGCGCTGGATCGGGGCAGCGTCCAGCACATCGGTGAAAAGGCGCTGGAGGCCGCTGACCATTTCATCCGCGCCGACGCCCTGCCCTCGGCAACACGCAATGCGGTCTATTCGGATGTGCTAGGCCTTTTCTTCATCCAGTACGCGCCCTGGGTCGGCTGGCTGGTGCTGGCGGGCGCGGCCGGGCTTCTGGTCGTCGCGGTCTGGCGAGGGCGCAAGGCCGGCGCCGTGACCTTCGCCGGCATGGGGCTGGGCGCGCTGGGCGGTGTTTGGCTGGCCATCTCGGGCGTGGTGCTGGCCACCGCCATGCGCGGTCTGGCCGGGCCGTCCATGAGCCGCGCCGGATCGCCGGAGCTGTACTACGCCATGCTGCGCCGCCTGCCCTGGCTGGAAGCCGGGGTGGTGCTCAGCCTGTTGGCGGCGGCCCTGATCCTGTTCGGCTCGGCGCAGGGGCGGCGGCGCCTGGTGGCGGGCGCCCTGATCCTGGCCACCATAGCGGTCCTGACGCTGTACGAATTCAGCTGGATCACGCTCGTCCTCGGCCTGATCGCCGTAGGCGGCGCGCTTTACAGCGGCTGGATGAAGGCGGCGCGGTTCTCGGCCTGGACCGGGCTGATCGCCCTGATGCTGGTGCTGGGCGTCGGTGTCCAGATGCTGGCGCCCACCGCCGCTTTCCTGATCGCCTGGCCGGTGCTGGCCGCCGCCCTGGCCGCCGCGCTGGGCGGGATGATTGACCCGCGGCTGGAGCGGCACGTCTCCCTGTGGCCCGCCGTCATCGTCACCGCCGTGCTGGGCGGCTGGCTGTTCGCCCTGGGACACTGGACCTTCCTGGGCGTCGGCATGGACCTGCCGGGGGTGTTGGCCCTGATCGCCCTGATGGTCGCCATGCTGGCCCGGCCGCTGGCGCCCACCTCGCGGCGCGGGCTGGAAATCCTCGCCGTCCTCGCCGCCGTCGCCCTCATCGCCGGGGCCGGTCTGGCCCTGGGCGCCCGCCTCATCGAACCCGTCCCGACAGAAGGACACGCCACATGAGCGTCACCGTCTTCCACAATCCGAAATGCGGCACGTCGCGCAAGCTGCTGGACATGCTGGCCGAGCGAGGCATCGAGCCGACGGTGGTCGAGTATCTGAAGGCCGGCTGGACCGAGGATCAGCTGACGGCCTTGCTGGCCAAGATGGGCGGGGCGCGGCCGCGCGACATCCTGCGTCGCCGCGAGACCCTGGCCCAGGACATGGGTCTGCTGCCCGAGGACACGCCCGACGATCTGATCCTGCACGCCATGGTGCAGCATCCCATCCTGGTGGAGCGTCCGATCCTCGAGACGGATGACGCCGCCGTGGTGGCGCGGCCCATCACCCGGGCCGATCCCTTGCTGTGAAACCCGGACCTGCGCCGGCCTACAGGGTCGTCACACCCGCCTCGCCGTCCTCATCGGCCCAGGCCACGCGTGTTCCGTCCGCGCTCATGGCCAGGGCGGCGATGGGCGCGCCCCGGTCAGCGCGGATGTAGTTGAGGCCCTGGGCGGCCGGTTCAGCCACCCAGACCCGACCGTCGGACAGGCCCGCGGCCAACTTCGCGTGGTCCAGGGCGGCGGCGACCATGACCACCTGCGATCCGGCGTCGTAGCCGATCTCAGTGGCCTCCTTGCCCATGGGACCGTTCGATCCGACGAACGGCCACAGCACCGCGCCCTGCGCCCCCGATGTGGCCAGCAGCGCCCCCTTCGACAGGAAGGCCATGGCCCGCACCTTGGACGGATAGCCGCCCATGCGCATGTCCTTCGAATCCTTCAGCCGCCAGCCGTGCAGCTGGGCGTCCTGCATGGTGGTGACGACGAAATTGCCGTCGGGGGAGAAGGTCACCCCGGTGTGCGATCCGGCCCATTTGAGGAAGGTCGGCTTCTGCTTTTCGATGCGGGCGAACCACAGGGCCGCGCCGCCGTAGGTGGCCGCCGCCAGCCGCCGCCCCTTGGGATCGAAGGCCAGGCCCGAGACGGTGCGCTCATGCTCGAATGTGCGGCGGAACGCCGGGTCCTTCGTGTCCAGAACCGTCACCGTGCGCCCGGCGGAAAAGGCGATCAGGCCGGAGGCCGGGGAGGTCGCCACCGCATCGATCCAGGCGCCCTTGCTCATGGCCAGAGCCCCCGCGTCCTCACGTCGGCTCCACATCAGCCGCCCGTCGTCGCCGCCGGTGACCACCCCCTCGCGGGACGGATGGATGGCGGCGGACAGCACCGGGCCGTCGTGGGCGTCCACGCGCTCGCCGGTATCGAACCGCACGGCCCCGTCGCCCAGGGCGAAGATGGCGCCCTGATGATCGAACAGGGCGGCGGTGGGCTGGGCGTCGAAGGAGAACGAACTCATCGGGCCGGCTCGCCGCAGCGGATCAGGCGCGAATCCGCCACGCCCGCCTGACGATGGCCCACGGCGGCCTGATACTCGGGATCCTTCAGCATGGCGGTGAAGGCGGCGCCCGTCGGGTAGCGGGCGATGAAGGCCAGGTCCCAGTTCTCGTGACGCGGCCCGATGACGGTCAGCTCCGGCAGTCCCGTCCAGATCTGTTCGCCGCCGGCCCGCGCAAAGGGGGCGGCGGCCTCGCGGCGATACCGGGCATAGGCCTCCTTGCCGCTGATCTCCTCCCCGATCAGGGGGTGGGCGGCCGGATAGATGGCGCGGGGGCGATAGCGGATCAGGTTCAGCATCATGATCGGCCGGTCGTCGGGCAGCTCGCGGAACGCGGCCAGGGCGTCGCGGGCGGGGTCCACGAACTCGATCACGCCGCGCACCCCTCGAAGCCGGCTCTCAGGGCCGTCTCATCCAGATCGCGGCCGATGAAGACCGCGCGGCTCCAGCGCCGCTCCTTCTCGCCCCAGGGCCTCTGCAGGTCGCCCTCGAGGATCATGTGGACCGCCTGGAACACCAGCCGCCGGTCCTCGCCCGCCACCTCGATGATGCCCTTGGCGCGCAGGATGTCCTGACCCTTCGTGGCCAGCAGCTCGTCCAGCCAGCGGGTGAACTTGCCGCCGTCGATGGGCCGGTCCAGCGACAGGCTGATCCCGCGGATGTCGTCCCCGTGGTCGTGGCCGCGCGGGCCGTGCCCGTGGTCATGATCATGGTCGTGGTGGTGATGGTCGTGATCGTGCCCGTGATCGTGGCCGCAGTGATCGTCGTGCACATGGCCGGGCTCGCCGTGGGCCGGGTTGGCGAAGGCGGGGCGGATGTCGGTGATGCGCTCCAGATCGAAGCCGCCCAGCCCCAGCACCTTGTCCAGCGGCACATTGGCGCGCTCGGCCCGCATCACCGGGGCGATGGGGTTCAGGGCGCGGAGCCGGGCCTCGATGGCCACGAGCTGCGCCTCGTCCACCAGATCGGTCTTGTTCAGGATGATGCGGTCGGCGAAGGCGATCTGCTCGCGCGCCTCGCGGGAGTCGTCCAGCCGGGCCATGATGTGCAGGGCGTCGGCCAGGGCCGTGACGCTGTCCAGCCGGGTCTTCTCGCGCACCTCGTCGTCCACGAAGAAGGTCTGGGCCACCGGACCGGGATCGGCCAGGCCCGTGGTCTCGACGATGATGGCGTCGAAAGCGGGCTTGCCGGGGCGCTGCCGCTTCATCAGGCCGGACACCACCCGGATCAGGTCGCCGCGCACGGTGCAGCAGACGCAGCCGTTGTTCATCTCGAACACGTCCTCGTCGGCGCCGACCACCAGATCGTTGTCGATGCCGATCTCGCCGAACTCGTTGACGATCACGGCGTAACGCTTGCCGTGGTCCTCGGTCAGGATGCGGTTGAGCAGGGTGGTCTTGCCGGCGCCGAGGTAGCCGGTCAGCACGGTCACGGGTGTCTTGTCTGTCATGGTCGCCAGATGGCGCCTGAACGGCCCGTTGCCAAGGGCGGATCAGCAGTCGGGGCAGTCCGCCTGGGCCGCATCCTCGATCTGGAAGGTGGTGTGGCTGACGCCGAACCCGGCCGCCGCCTTCTGGGCGCGGGTCAGCAGGTCGGCGGGCGCGGCCTCGCTGCGCACCAGATGCGCTGTCAGGGCGGCGTCGGTGGTGGACAGGCCCCAGACGTGGAGGTCATGCACCGCCGCCACGCCGGGCAAATCCAGCAGCGCCTGACGCACCTTGTCCACCTCGATGCCTGCGGGGGCCGCGTCCAGCGCCAGATTCAGGGAATCCTTCAGCAAGCCCCAGGTGGACCACAGGATCACCACCACAATGACCAGGCTGATGAGCGGGTCGATCAGGCTGACCCCGGTGAACAGGATCAGGATGCCCGCCGCCACCACGCCGAGCGACACCGCCGCATCGGCCATCATGTGCAGATAGGCCCCGCGCACGTTCAGGTCCTTGTGCTGATCCTTCAGGAACAGCAGGGCCGTGGCCAGATTGATGAAGAAGCCGATGCCCGCCACGGCGATGATCCACGAGGAGGCCACCGGCTGCGGATCGATCAGCCGCTCCACCGCCTCCCAGCCGATCCAGGCGCAAGCCACCAGCAGCAGGATGGCGTTGCCCAGGGCCGCCAGCACCGTGCCCTTGCGATAGCCGTAGGTGCGCGGCCCGCTGGCCGCCCGCCGCGCCAGCCAGGCGGCGCCGCCCGCCAGCGCCAGACCCAGCACGTCCGACAGATTGTGCCCCGCGTCGGCCATCAGGGCGGTGGAGCCGCTGATGATCCCGGCGCTGAACTCGGCGATCACGAACCCGAGGTTCAGGACCAGTCCCACCAGATAGCGCCAGTCGCCGGTGTCCACCGGGCCATGATCATGGCCGTGGCCATGGGCGTGCCCGTGTCCATGCCCGTGATGATGATGGTGATCGTGCGCCATCTGTGGACGCTAGAGCGGACCGAACGCCACGAGAAGACCCAGAATGATCATGGCGGCGCCGAGGATCGCGCCCTCGAACCGCGCCAGACGCTCCAGCCTCAGCAGCGAGGCGCCCGCATGGGCCGCGCCGGTCAGGATCACCATGCCCAGGATGGTGCCCGCGGCGAACGCCAGGGTCAGCAGGACCAGGCCGTGCAGCCCGTGCTGGGCGCCCGACAGATACAGCGGCAGCAGAACCTCGCCCGGAGACAGGGCCAGCAGGGCCATCAGGCCCAGGAAGGCCGCGCGGTCGGACACCGCCCGCCCCGGCTCATCCCGCGCCGCCGCCGCCCGCGCCCGGAACGACCGCACCAGATAGTACGCCCCGAAACCGAACATCATGGCCGCCGCCAGCCAGGGCAGCACCCCGGCCAGCCGTTCCTCCAGCGCCAGACCCGCCGCCACGATCAGTCCGCCGACGACGGCGGTGGAGATCACGTGCACCACGCCCGCAAGCGCGGCGGCGCCGATGGTCATGCGCGCCCGCCATCCCTGCGCCCGGCCCACCAGCACGAACGGCAGCCAGTGGGTCGGCAGGGCGGCGTGCAGGAAGGCGGCGACGAACCCGCCCCAGATCAGGGGCGCCAGCAGGCTTTCGGCGGCGGCGGGGTCGGTCATGGCCGCGCCCCATAGCGCGTTATTCTGTAACGCACGACCCCTGATCCACCGGCCGTCTCGACGCAGGGGCGCGCGGGCCGCTGGATTTCCGCTTCGGCGCGGGCCACATGGGGCGTCACGCCAACCGCCAAGCCACGGACGCCGCCCTTGCAGCCCTTGCGCGCCCTTCTCGCCTCCCGCCGCACCGAACAGGTCATCACGGTCCTGATCGTCATCAATGCGATCATCCTGGGGCTGGAGACCAGCGACACGGTCATGGCCTCGTGGGGAAGCTGGTTGCTGTGGGCCGACCGCATCCTGCTGACCGTTTTCGTGATCGAGATCGCGGCCCGGCTGGTGGTGCACCGCCTGGCCTTCTTCCGGGATCCGTGGAGCCTGTTCGATTTCGTGGTGGTGGGGGTGGCCCTGGTGCCGGCCACCGGCGCTTTCTCGGTGCTGCGGGCCCTGCGCGTCCTGCGGGTGCTGCGCCTCATCACCGTGGCCCCGTCCCTGAAGCGGGTGGTCTCGGCCCTCATCTCGGCCCTGCCCGGCATGGGCGCCATCGTCATGCTGCTGGCGCTGGTCTTTTATGTATCGTCCGTCATGGCCACCATGCTGTTCGGCGAGAGCTTCCCGCAATGGTTCGGCAGCCTCGGCGCCTCGGCCTATTCCCTGTTCCAGATCATGACGCTGGAAAGCTGGTCCATGGGCATCGTGCGGCCGGTGATGGAGGTCTATCCCTACGCCTGGGCGTTCTTCGTGCCGTTCATCCTGGCCACCGCCTTCACCATGCTGAACCTGTTCATCGGGGTGGTGGTCTCGGCCATGCAGGAGGAGCACGACGACCTGCTCAAGGCTGATCACGAGGAGGTGGAGGCCCACCTGCGTCAGGCCGCGGCCGAACGCGAACAGGCCCGCGTCGAATCGTCAGCCGAGGCCCGCGCCATGACCAACGAGCTCAAGGCCATGCGCGCCGAGATGGCGGATCTGCGTCGCCTGCTGGCTGACCGGGCGGGCTGATCCACCGGAAAACCGGCCTTTCTCCCCGGTTTCGCGTTGACTCAAACCGGCCTGTCCGTATATGTCGCCGCTCTTCGCCCGCAGGGTCACCTCGCGGGCGCACCTCTTTTTGCGTTCCAGCCGAGGCTTAATATGTACGCGGTGATCAAAACCGGCGGCAAGCAATACCGGGTCCAACCGGGTGACGTGATCGTGGTCGAGAAACTCGACGGCGACGCGGGCTCTGACGTCAGCTTCGGCGAAGTCATGATGCTGGGCGGCGACAAGGGCGTGACCCTGGGCGCGCCGCTCATCAAGGGCGCCTCCGTGGCGGCGACGCTGGTGGAGACCCGCAAGGGTGAGAAGATCAAGATCTTCAAGAAAATCCGTCGCCAGGGCTACCGCCGCACCAACGGCCATCGTCAGATGGAAAGCGTGCTGCGCATCACCGGCATCGAGGGCGACGGCCAGTCGGCCAAGTGGGACGGCAAGGCCGAGGTTCTGACCAAGGCTGAAATGAACGCCCGCGCCCGCGGCCTGGCCCCGCGCGTCGAGGCCGAGCCGAAGAAGGCCCCCAAGGCCAAGGCTGAAGCCGCTCCGGCCGAGACCGCCGAAGCGCCCGCCAAGAAGGCTCCGGCCAAGAAGGCCGACGCCCCCAAGGCTGAAGCCAAGGCCCCGGCCAAGAAGGCGCCCGCCAAGAAGGCCGCGCCCAAGGCCGACAAGGAATAGTTCGCTCGATTGGCCATCCGGCCGTTCGCGCATTAGTCTAGAGATCACGCGCTCAAGCAGCGAGGGACCGGGTCCCGAGCGGTAGCGCCCCAAGGAATGACGGAGCAGACCCATGGCTCACAAAAAATCCGGCGGTTCGTCGAATAACGGTCGCGACTCTGAGTCCAAGCGCCTCGGCGTGAAGAAGTTTGGCGGCGAGCGCGTGCTGGCCGGCAACATCATCATCCGCCAGCGCGGCACCAAGTGGCACCCCGGCGACAACGTCGGCCTGGGCCGCGACCACACCATTTTCGCCCTCGTACAGGGCGCGGTGAAATTCACCACCAAGCGTGGCGGGCGTTGCTACGTCTCCGTGCTTCCGGCCGAACAGGCCATGGCCGCCGAATAGGCGCGAAATCCAGGAACCTCCCGGATCGCGCTGGCCAGAACAGCAGCGATCCGGACCAGGGAAATATTCCGCGGGGAGTCTGGATCGACAGGCTCCCCGTTTTCGTTTCCCCGCCTCGAGAGACCGGTCCGAGCCCTTCAAGGAGACCGGCGTGAGTTGAGGCCACGCCCATGTGCGTCATAGAAACCTCCCCGGTCATTGAGACGCGGCGTCTGGCGCTGCGCGCGCCCGGCGCCCACGACATCCCCCACATCGCCCGGCTGGCGGGCGACCCCGAGATCGCCCGCATGACCTGCCGCATGCCCTCGCCGTTCCGCACCGCGGACGCCGAGGCCTTTGTCATGAACGTGGCCATGCAGGACCCGCGCCGCGCCAACACCTTCGTCATCGAGCACGAGGATCACGGCCCCGTCGGCGTGCTGGGCCTGTTCCACGACAAGGACCGGGCGCCGGAGATGGGCTACTGGATCGGCAAGCCCTTCTGGGGCCGGGGCCTGGCCACCGAGGCGGCGCAAGGCGCGCTGGCCTGGGCCAGGACGCGCTGGAGCAAGAAGGCGGTCATCGCCGGCCACTTCGCCGACAATCCGGCCTCGGGCCGCGTGCTGGACAAGGCCGGCTTCCTCTACACCGGGGAAACCCGCCGCCAGTTCAGCCGCGCCCGTCAGGCCGAGGTGGACACCCGCATGATGCTCTGGCTGGCCTGAGCCTCAGGGCGCCGCCCTCAACCGCGCCACCGCCTCGATCAGACGCTCCAGGTCCGCCGGGGCGGAGAGGCGGTGGTCGCCGTCCTGGATCAGATCCAGCCGCACATCCGGGCCCTCGATCCGCTCAGCCAGGGTCAGGGCGTGGCGCCAGGGCACGGGCTCGTCCTGCTTGCCCTGCAGGATGTGCACCGGGGCGCCCAGACGGATGGGGCCGTCCAGCAGCAGCCAGTTGCGCGCTTCCTCGAACATGGCGCGTGTCAGGACATAGGGGCCCAGGCCCTCGTCGGGCATCTCGGCCTCGCCGTCGCGCAGGATCGCCTGACGGATGTGATCGGGCAGCGAAGGCCACATCAGCCGCTCGGTGAAGTCGGGCGCCGGGGCGATCAGCACCAGCCCCGCCAGCTTCTCCGGCCGCGCCACCGCTGCGAGCAGCGCCACCCAGCCGCCCATGGACGACCCCACCGGCAGCACCGGCCCCTCGATGGAATCGATCATGGCTATGGCGTCCTCACGCCAGCGGCCGACCGTGGCGGCCTTCCAGTCGCCGGACGAGGCCCCGTGAGCGAAATGGTCATAGCGCACACAGGCCCAGCCCCGCTGGCGCGCCGCCTGTTCAAGGGCGAGGGCCTTGGTCCCCTCCATATCCGAACGGAATCCGCCTACCCACAGCACGGTCGGGCCGGCCCCATCGACCCGTCGAAAGGCGATCCGCTCGCCGTCGGGACGGTGCAGGATGTCGTGGCTCATGGGGACTCCGCAGGCTTGAAAGGCTTGTCCCGCTTGATTCTGCGGGCCTTCGAGGTCATATATCCGCAACGGAGGGAACGCGACCGCGCGGTCGTGCGCTCCCACGTGCACCTGTTGACCACACAAGGAAACGACGCCCATTCGCCGTCCCATGCAAGCGCCGCCCGTGAAAGACGGGCCCCGTATGAACCAGGACATCCGCGCACCGCGGGTGCTGCTGATCGACCAGACCGGGGAAAAACAGGGCGTCATGCCCACGTCCTCCGCCATGGAGGCCGCCGAGGAGGCGGGCCTCGACCTGGTGGAGATCGTGCCGAACGCTGATCCCCCCGTCTGCAAGATCATGGACTACGGCAAATTCCGTTTCCAGGAACAGAAGAAGAAGGCCGAGGCGCGCAAGCGGCAGAAGGTCGTCGAGCTCAAGGAAATCAAGCTGCGGCCCAACATCGACACCCATGACTATGAGGTGAAGGCCAAGGCGATGCATCGCTTCTTCGACGAGGGCGACAAGGTGAAGGTCACCCTGCGTTTCCGCGGCCGCGAAATGGCGCACCCCGAATTGGGCATGAAACTGCTCAACAAGGTGCAGGCCGATTTCGACGAGATCGCCAAGGTGGAATACGCCCCCCGCATGGAGGGCCGCCAGATGATCATGATCCTGGCGCCCCGCTGATCCAGCGAGAAAGCCTCTCGAAACGCCCCGGTTCGCGCCGGGGCGTTTTTCGTTCGCGGCTGGACATTCGGGGACGGGCGCCTATTCAGGGCGTCGGGGGGAAGTCATGAAATCTGTCGTTCTCAGCGCGTTTGCGTCCATTCTGCTGCTTGTTTCCGGTCCGGCGTTGGCCCAGTCGGAGCCGCCGCCGCTGGAGGCCTATGGCCGCCTTCCCGCTTTTGACCTTGTGGAAATATCGCCCTCCGGTGACCGTCTGGCGTTCGCCTCGGTCGCCGATGAGACGCGCACGCTTCTGCTCGCGGAAATCGGCGACGGCGCGGATCGCGACAGCCCCCTGCCCGTCCGCCTGATCGGCCGTATCCAGGCCGGCGACGCCAAGGTTCGCAGCCTGCACTGGCTCGGCGAAAACAGCATCCTGACGGTCGCCAGCATAACGGGGCGCCTGACCCATTTTTCGTCGTTTCGCGGGGAATTCGGTATCGGGCAAATCTACAACCTCCCGGCGAACGAGCTGAACGTCGTCTTTGGCCGCAACCGGGACGTTTCCGTGGCCATGGGCGCCGTAACCATCCGAAATTTCGAAGGCGAGCCCACCCTGTTCACCGAAGGCTGGGTGACGGACAGGAACAATCAGGTCGATCTCTTTCGCATCGATTCCGGAAGCGGTCGCGGCGTAGCCGTGGAACGCGGAGACTTCGATGTGCGCCGTTATGTGCTGGACGCCCGGGCGGCGCCCATTGCGCGATCCCGCTACAATGAGCGCCGCCGTCGATGGGACCTGCAATACAAGCAGCAAGGGCAGTGGCGCACCGTCTGGTCGACGGATGCACCCGTGGATGCGCCCTGGCTGGCCGGCCTGGGCCGAACCGCGGACACCGTGGCCGTAGTCGCCCAGCTTGAAACCGACGTTGAGCCCCGTCTCTACGAGGTCGACTCCCAGGGGGCGTTCACAGGGCTGTTCGATCAAGCCCCGGGCAGGCTCCTGCGGCATCCGGAAACCCATCTGCTGATCGGTTTCGGCCACGGCGAAGGGGATACGTTCGGCTACACCTTCTTTGACGAAGTGGCCGCCCATGCCTGGTCATCCATCACCCGCGCCTACCCCGATCAGACCACGAGTCTGGAGGGGTGGAGCGCCGACATGCGCAAGGCCGTTATCTTCACCGAGGGCCCGACGGATCCCGGGACGTTCCATCTGGTGGATCTGGGGGTGGGCCGGGCGGATGTGATCGGGGAAGCCTATCCCGATATCGGCCCCGAGCAGGTCGCCGAAGTGCGCCCGATCAGCTACCCGGCCGGCGACGGCATGACGATCCCCGGCTATCTCACCCTGCCGCCGGGACGCGAGGCCCGTGATCTGCCTCTGGTGGTCTTGCCCCACGGCGGTCCCGCAGCCCGGGACTACATGGGCTTCGACTGGTGGGCGCAGGCCCTGGCGTCGCGCGGCTATGCCGTCCTGCAGCCCAATTTCCGGGGGTCCGACGGTCTCGGCCAGGCGCATATGGAAGCGGGCTATGGCGAATGGGGCCGCAAGATGCAGACGGATCTGTCCGATGGGGTTCGCTATCTGGCGGAACAGGGACTCATAGACCCGGCGCGGGCGTGCATCGTCGGGGCCAGCTATGGCGGTTACGCCGCCCTGGCCGGCGTCACGCTGGAGCGCGGGATCTATCGCTGCGCGGTGTCGGTGGCCGGGGTGTCGGACCTGCGGCGCATGGTGCTGTGGGCCGCGGATCGCGATGTGGTCAGAGACAATTCCACGGTGCGGTACTGGAATCGCTTCATGGGCGCCGACGGCGTGGGCGACCGCTCGCTGAACGATCGTTCCCCGGCGCTTAGAGCCGCGGAAGCGGACGCACCCATCCTGCTGCTGCATGGACTGGATGACACCGTCGTGCCGTTCGAACAGTCGCGGGCGATGGCCTCGGCGCTCGACAGGGCGGGGCGTCCCTATCAGCTGATCGAGCTGGAGGGCGAGGATCACTGGCTGTCCATGAACGAGACCCGCCAGCGCATGCTGACGGAGACCGTTCGCTTCCTGGAAACGCACAATCCGGCTGACTGACGCTGCGGCTTTCTATTGCCAGCGGCGGCCCCATGCCGTATGAGCCGCGCCTTCGCGTACCGAACCGCCGGGCGAACAGGCATGCCTGGGCGGTTTTCAACGGTCTGCCGTTTCTATGGGCTCAAGCAGCCTGTCGGCGACGGACCACTCAAAATAGAGAGAGTGAAAATGCCGAAACTGAAGACGAAGTCGGGCGCCAAGAAGCGCTTCAAACTGACGGCGACGGGCAAGGTCAAAGCAGGCGTGGCTGGCAAGCGCCACCGTCTGATCAGCCACAACTCGAAGTACATCCGCCAGAACCGCGGCACCAAGGTCATGGCCGACGCGGACGCCAAGAAGATCAAGTCCTACATGCCCTACGCCTGATCGGCGTCGGCACGAACCTCGATCTCCACCGCATCAGTTTGAAATCATGTCCCTCCCGCAGTGAGGCCCGCAGGCCTGGCTCCAGGGACATCCCGAAGGAAAAATCATCATGGCTCGCGTCAAAAGGGGCGTAACGTCCCACGCCAAGCACAAGAAGGTCCTGAAGCAGGCCAAGGGCTTCTACGGCCGCCGCAAGAATACGATCCGCACGGCCAAGGCCGCCGTGGATCGCGCCGGTCAGTACGCCTACCGGGACCGTCGCACCAAGAAGCGCTCGTTCCGCGCCCTGTGGATCCAGCGCATCAACGCCGCGGCCCGCGCCGAAGGCTTCACCTACTCGCAGTTCATGCACGGCCTGGGCAAGGCGGGCATCGAGCTGGACCGCAAGGTCCTGGCCGCCATCGCCGCCGATGAGGCCGGCTTCAAGGCTGTCGCCGAAAAGGTCCGCGCCGCCCTGGCGTAAGCCTTTGCAGCCCGACTGTCGAAAGAGCCCTCCGGCCTCGCCGGGGGGCTCTTTTCGTTCAGGCCGCCGCCTTCATCCGGTCGCCGACCGCGCGGCGAATGGCGTCGAGCAGGATGTCGGGCTGGATCGGCTTCTGCACCACGCCGTCCATGCCGGCGGCGAGATAGGCGACCGCATCGCGTTCGTCCGCATTGGCGGTCAGCGCCAGCACCGGCAGCCCGGCCTGCGCGCCGTCGAGGCCGCGGATGGCGCGGGTCGCCGCCACCCCGTCCATGACCGGCATCTTGATGTCCATCAGCACCAGATCGTAGGCGCGTGTCCGCACGGCCTCGACCGCCTCGGCGCCGTTCTCCACCGCGTCGTGGCTGCAACCGAACATCTCCAGCAGCTTGCCCGCGAGGAAGCGGTTGGCCGGATGGTCGTCCGCCACCAGCACATGCAGGGTGTCGTGGGGAGTCGGGGCGGCGATGGTCTGCGTCGCCGCCGCAGCTTCCGGGTTCGCCGGCGCCAGCGGCAGGTCGAAACGGAATCGGGCGCCGCCCAGAGGCGAGGCTTCGGCGGCGATGCGGCCGCCCATGCGCTCCACGATCTGGCGACAGATGGCCAGACCAAGGCCGGCCCCTGCGCCATGCCGGGTCGCGTCGCCGGTGTTGAAGGGCTGGAACACCGTCTCCACCCGCTCCCTGGGCACGCCCGGGCCGGTGTCATCGACACAGGCGGACAGCGTCACGCGCCCGTCCTCGAGCCGCGCCGTGATTGTGGCGTCCACCCGCCCCTCCGGCGTGAACTTTATGGCGTTGCCGATCAGATTGTTCAGAAGCTGCTTCAGCCGCGTTTCGTCCGCCTCGACCCAGTCGGCGTCCTCCGCGTCGCAGGCCACGGTCAGGGCCAGGCCCTTTTCATCCGCCCGCGCCCGCCACAGGGCCTGCAGATCGTCGGTCAGGTCCGTCAGACGCATCGGCGCCGGCTCAAGGCTCAGCACCCCGGCCTCGGCGCGCGACATGTCCAGGGCGTCGGTCAGCAGGCGCAGCAGGCTGTTGCCAGAGTCCAGGATGGTGCGCAGATGGGGCCGCAGGGATTCCTGCTCCAGCTGGCGCTCCATCAGGGCGGCGACGCCCAGCACGCCGTTCAGGGGCGTGCGGATCTCGTGGCTCATGACCGCCAGAAACTCGGACTTGGCGCGGCTGGAGGCGCGGGCCTCGGCCTCCGCCCGGGACAGGCTGCTGGCCAGCGCCGCCATCTCATCGGCGCGGCGCCGGGCCAGGGCGCCGGCGGCCTGAAGCACCTGCACGCCGGAGCCGACTCCGGCGTAACGGCCCTGCTCGGTGACGATGAAGCCGGACAGAAGCCCGCCCAGTCCGCCGGCGTCCACGGTGCGGAACAGGTCTTCGGCCTCGGTCCCGCCCTCCAGGGTCAGCGGGGACGGATCCATAAGGGCCGAGATCGGGCGGCGGGCGTAAAGGGCGCGGCCGAACTCGGCGGCCATCTTCAGGGTAAAGGCGTTGCGCTCCACCAGACCGAGCGGCCGCATGGCCTCATCCACCACCGCAATGGCGAGGGTGTCCGGTTCATTCTGGAAACGGTCGAACACGACCGAGCCGCTGGCGTCCGGCCCGACCGGGGCGGCGCCGACCACGAAGTCCCTGATACGGGCCATGCACAACTCCTACTGACCGGACAGCGACTTAGGCGAGGAGCGATTAATGACAGCTTTGCCGTTTTAGAAGATTTTGTCACAGTTTTCATATGCTTAGTTCCGTGTTCGGATCAATTTCCGACCCCGGTTCAGCGTTGACCGTCTGAAATGGGCGCTGAGCACACGCCATGGGGTTCCCGCTCGCGTCCTCAAAGGCTAGAGGGTCGCGGTCATGACCGACCTGAACCAACTGGAACTGGACCTGATCAACGCCATCGGCGCCGCCGACAGCGTGACCGGTCTCGAGGACATCCGCGTCGCGGCCCTGGGCAAGTCGGGCTCCATCTCGGGCCTGCTCAAGGGCCTGGGCGCCATGAGCCCGGACGAGCGGCGCGAACAGGGCCCCCTGATCAACGGTCTGCGCGACCGGGTCGGCGCCGCCCTCTCCGCGAAGAAGGCCGGGCTGGAGGCCGCCGAGCTGGACGCCCGGCTGCTGGCCGAGCGCATTGATCTGACCCTGCCGGCCCGTCCGCGCCGCAAGGGCGGGGTGCACCCCACCATGCAGGCCATGGACGAGATCATCGCCATCTTCGCCGAGATGGGCTTCGCCGTGGCCGAAGGTCCCGATATCGAGGACGACTTCCACAACTTCACCGCCCTGAACTTCCCGCCCAAGCATCCGGCGCGGGAACTGCACGACACCTTCTTCCTGAAGGCTGATCCGGAGACCGGCGAGCGCAAGGTGCTGCGGACCCACACCAGCCCGGTGCAGGTGCGCACCATGATGAGCGAAAAGCCGCCCATCCGCATCATCGCCCCCGGCCGCACCTTCCGGAAGGACTCCGACGCCACCCACACCCCCATGTTCCATCAGGTGGAGGGGCTGGTGATCGACCGCGCCATCCACATGGGGCACCTGAAGTGGACGCTGGAAACCTTCGTGGCGCGCTATTTCGAGCTGTCCGGGGTGCACGCCCGGTTCCGCCCGCACCACTTCCCCTTCACCGAGCCGTCGGCCGAGATGGACATCCGCTGCGACCGCTCGGGCGGTTCTCTGAAGCTGAACGAGGGCGACGACTGGATGGAGATCCTGGGCTGCGGGATGGTGCATCCCAATGTGCTCAGGAACTGCGGCCTCGATCCTGACGAATGGCAGGGCTTCGCCTTCGGCATGGGCGTCGATCGCCTGGCCATGCTGAAATACGGCATCACCGACCTGCGCCCCATGTTCGAGGCCGACACCCGGTGGCTGGCCCACTACGGCTTTTCGCCCTTCGTGGCGCCGAACGCGGCTTCCGGCCTGAGCTGAGACAAACATGAAAATCGAAGACAACGTTCTGAACCTGCCACTCATCGGCCCCGGCCCGACCTATGAGGGCGTCCACATCTGGCTGCCCCAGCTGGTGATCGAGGCCGCCCAGCGCGGCGAAGCGGAAATCGCGGGGCGCACCTTCCGGGACTGCTTCTTCGAGGGTCCTGCGGTGCTTCTGGCGCTGGGCGCATGCACCTTCGACGGATGCAACATGGGCGACGCCATGGGGGATCCGCGCAACCTGCTGCTGGACCCGCGCGGGCCGCAAAAGGTGACCGGCGCCGTGCCCCTCCGGGACTGCACCTTCACCAACTGTCGCTTCCTTCGCGTCGGCTACACGGGCGCGCCGCAGTTCCTGGACAACATCCAGCAGGTGCTGCAGGGGGCGTCCCGGTGAAGTTCACCCTGTCCTGGCTGAAGGAGCATCTGGAGACAGACGCGTCCATCAACGCCGTGGCCGACGCCATGACCATGGCGGGGCTGGAGGTGGAGGAGGTTCTGGACTCCGCCGCCGCCCTCGCGCCGTTCAGCGTGGCGCGCATCGTCTCTGCCGAGCGCCACCCCAACGCCGACCGTCTGCAGGTCTGCCAGGTCGAGACCGTCGACGGGATCAAGGAAATCGTCTGCGGCGCGCCCAATGCGCGGGCGGGCCTCGTCACCATCTATGCGCCCATCGGCGCCTGGGTGCCCGGCCTCGGCGTGACCCTCGTGGAGAAGCCGGTGCGCGGCGTGGTCTCCAACGGCATGCTGTGCTCCGCGTCCGAGCTGGAACAGGCTGACGACAGCGACGGCATTCTGGACCTGCCCGAGCGCTGGGCCGTGGGCACGCCCGCCGCCGAGGTCTTCGCCGCCGAGCCGGTGATCGATTTCGAGGTGACCCCGAACCGCCCCGACTGGCTGGGCGTGGCGGGCATCGCGCGGGATCTGGCGGCCACCGGCATCGGCCGCTTCATCGACCGCACGCCCGAGCCCGTGAAGGGCGCCTTCCCCTGCCCCGTGTCGATCCGCATCGAGGCGCCGGAGCTGTGCCCGGTCTTCGCCGGACGCGTCATCAGGGGCGTGAAGAACGGCCCCTCGCCCCAGTGGCTGCAGGATCGGCTGAAGGCCATCGGACTGCGGCCCATCAATGCGCTGGTGGATGTCACCAACCTGATGTCCTACGACCGGGCGCGGCCGCTGCACGTCTATGACGTGGCCAAGCTGTCGGGGGATGAGATCGTGGCGCGCCACGGTCAGGCGGCGAAGGGCTCCGGCGAGCCCGAGCATCTGATCGCCCTGGACGGCAAGACCTATGCGGCCGCGCACGGCATGTGCGTCATCGCCGATGCGGGCGGCGAACGGCCCATCGGCCTGGGCGGCGTCATGGGCGGGGAGTCCACCGGCTGCGACGAGACCACCACAGACGTCTTCATCGAGAGCGCCTGGTTCGACCCGCTGGCCACGGCCCAGACGGGCCGGGTGCTGACCATCAGTTCCGACGCCCAGTACCGCTTCGCGCGCGGCGTGGACCCGGCCTTCGTGGTTCCGGGGCTGGAGCTGGCCACCGCCCTGATCCTGGACCTGTGCGGCGGCGAGGCCTCAGACGTCACCGTGGCGGGCGAGGCGCCCGCCGGCCCCGCCGCCTTCGACTTCGACCCGGAACAGGTCTGCCGCCTGTCCGGCCTGGCCATCGGCCGCGAGGGCGTGGTCGATGTGCTGTGCCGTCTGGGTTTCACGGTGGAGGGACACGGCGTCACCGTGCGCGTCACCCCTCCGTCCTGGCGCCGCGACGTGGAAGGCCCCGCCGATCTGGTGGAGGAAGTGGCGCGCATCGTCGGCTACGACCAACTGCCCACCACGCCCCTGCCCGAAGTGGCCCGCGCCGCCTCCGGCGTGCTGGACCCGCGCCAGAAGCGGGTGCGTGTCGCCCGCCGGGCGCTGGCGGCCATGGGCTATGCGGAGGCCCTGACATGGTCCTTCACACGTCGCGACAAGGCCGCCCTGTTCGGCGGCGGCGATGAGCGGCTGGTGCTTGAGAACCCCATCGCCTCGGATCTGGACTGCATGCGGCCCGCGATCCTGCCGAACCTGATCGAGGCGGCGGCGCGCAACGCCGCGCGCGGCCATCCGGACACGGCCCTGTTCGAGATCGGGCCGATCTATCTGGGCGACGGGCCCACCGAGCAGCGCACGGTGATCGCCGGCCTGATCGCGCCCCACGGACCCCGTCACTGGTCCGGCGCCGGCGAGGACGCCTTGCTGGCGCTCAAGGGCGACCTGCTGGCCCTGCTGGACGCGCTGGGCGCCCCGGTGGCGTCCCTCCAGCTGGTCCAGGGCCAGAACCCGGAATGGTGGCACCCCGGCCGCTCGGCCCGGCTGCAGCTGGGACCCAAGACCGTGATCGCCCATTTCGGCGCCCTGCACCCCCGGGTGCTCAAGGCGCTGGACGCCGACGGCCCCATGCTGGGCTTCGAGATCGTGCTGGAGTCCGTGCCCGAGCCGCGCGCCGCGAAGACAGCGGGCAAGTCGCGCGGGCCTGCGGATCTGCCGACCCTGATGCCCCTGACCCGCGACTTCGCCTTCGTGGTGGACGAGGCCGTGGCGGCGGGCGACCTGATCCGCGCGGTGGCCGGCGCCGACAAGGCCCTGATCCAGGACGTGCGCGTGTTCGACGTCTATCGCGGCCAGGGCGTGGGCGAGGGACGCAAATCCGTGGCCATCGAGGTGGTCATCCAGCCCCGCGAAACGACCCTCACCGACAAGGACATCGAGGCCATGTCCGCCAAGGTGGTGGCCGCCGCCGGGAAGCTCGGGGCGACCCTGAGGGCCTGAAGCGCTTCAGGCGAGAAGTGCACCAATTGCACCAATTGCACCGTGCACTTTCGACCAGCGCGGCGACGGGGCGGGGATTGCACCAATTGCACTGATTGCACCGTGCACGCCGCTGGTTCCCAAGCCGATCAGCCGCGCTCCATGGCGTTCAGGATGACGCTCGCCGCGTCATCCGGCGCCAGATCGTGGGTCAGGGCGCTGCGGAACTGGCCGTCGGGGCCCATGAGATAGACCGTCAGGGTGTGGTTCATGGTGTAGCCGGGCCCCTCGCCCACCTTCTCGAAGTAGGCGCGATAGGCGCGGGCGGCCTGGGCCACCTGTTCGGGCGTGCCGGTCAGGCCGGTGACGCCTTCGGGAAAGCTGCTGGTCAGGAGGTAGTCGCCCAGCAGCTCGGGCGTGTCACGCTCCGGGTCCACCGAGATGAAGACGATCTCCAGCTCGTCGCCCCGCTCGCCCATGGCGGCGCGCGTGGCTTTCAGGGACTGGAGCGTGGTCGGGCAATAGTCCGGGCAATGGGTGAAGCCGAAGAAGACGGCCGTCCACTGGCCCTCAAGGATCGACTCGTCCACCGCCTGCCCCGTCTGGTCCACCAGCTGGAACGGACCGCCCACATCAGCCGTGCCCGTGGAGACGGCTTCTGATTGCTGGCGACCGTTGACCACGACGACCGTGACCACGGCCAGGGCGGCGGCGATGGCGATGCAGGCGCCGGCGAACAGAAGGATGGACTTGCGCGGCATTATGCGTGGGCTCCCTGACGAGACGAAGGCGTCGCCCCGGTCTATAGAGGGCCCGTGAGCCAGTCCCAAGCCGACCTGTCGCCGCAGTCTGACCCCTCGGACGCCGCCGCCCTGCCGCGCATGGTGCGCGGGCTGGAGCTGCGCACCCTTATCATCCTGCGCTGGCTGGCCGTTGCGGGCCAGACCGTGGCGGTTCTGACCGCCTCTCTGGTGCTGGACCTGGGCCTGCCCATCGGCGCCTGTCTGGCCGTCATCCTCGCCAGCGCCCTGACGAACCTGGCCGCCATGGCCCGGCTGCAGACCATCGAGGGCCGTCGATCCGCCGGACGCGAGACCACGGTCCAGCTGGGCTTCGACATCGTTCAGCTGGCGGTGCTGCTGGGGCTGACGGGCGGGCTGGAGAACCCGTTCTGTCTGCTGCTGGTGGCGCCGGTGACCGTCGCGGCCGCCGCCCTGCCCGCCCGCAAGGCCATGATGCTGGGCGGGCTGGCCCTGCTTTGCACCATGGCGCTGTTCCTCTGGTCCATGCCCCTGCCCTGGAGCGAGGGCACGACCCTGAGCCTGCCGCCGCTCTACAAGGTCGGCATGGGTCTGGCCGTCGGCGTCGGGGTGATCTTCACGGCCGGCTACGCCTGGCGCGTGGCCGAAGACGCGGACCGGCTGGCCCTGGCCCTCGCGGCGACCCAGCAGGTGCTGGAGCGCGAGCAGCGGCTGGCGGCCCTGGGCGGGCTGGCCGCCGCGGCCGCCCACGAGCTCGGCACGCCGCTGGCCACCATCCAGGTGGTGGCCAAGGAGATGCTGCGCGCCGCCAACCGCAAGAGCGGCGATCCCGCCGTCGCCGAGGACGCTCGGCTGTTGATCCAGCAGGCCGACCGCTGCCGCGAGATCCTCAAGCGCCTGTCCCAGCGGCCCGAGGACGGCGACGCCATCTACGCCGAGGTGGGGCTCAAGGCCCTGCTGGAAGAGGTGGTCCAGCCGCACCGGGGCATCGATCTGGACATGGACTGCCACATCGAAGGGGTGGAGGAGTCTGACGCGCCCCACGTGCGCCGCCTGCCCGAGATCGTCCACGGCCTGTCGGCCATCGTGGAGAACGCCGCCGACTTCGCCGCCGAGCGGGTGGCGGTGGTCGCCCACGTCGACGCCCGGTACGTGTCCGTGATTGTCTCGGACGACGGCCCCGGATTCGCGCCGGACATTCTGGCCCGTCTCGGAGAGCCCTATGTGACCAGCCGGCCGCTGGGCCGGTCGCGCAAAGGCAAGAAGGCGGCGGGCGCGGGCGTGGGCGGCGGCATGGGTCTGGGCTTCTTCATCGCCCGCACCCTGCTGGAGCGGACCGGCGCGCGGGTGTCGGCCGCGACCGGAGAAACCGGCGGCGCCCGGGTCACGGTGCGCTGGCCGCGGGCGGCGCTGGAAGCCAATCCGGCTTGACCCTGGCGGTCGCGCATCCGATTTGAGGACTCAGGAGTATTTGAAAGCATGGCCAGTCTGGAAGACCGCATCGCCGCCCTTGAGGACAAGTCCCTGCTGTTGCTGGACGACGACCAGGCGTTGAGGACGCGCCTGGGCCGGGCGCTGGAATCGCGCGGCTTTCAGGTCACCACCGCCAGCTCCATCGCCGAGGCGCAGGAGGCCCTGCGCGCCGGCCTGCCCGCCTTCGCGGTGTTGGACATGCGACTGGAGGACGGCAACGGCCTCAAAATCGTGGAGGCCATCCGCGCCCGCCGCGACGACGCCCGCATGGTCATGCTGACCGGCTACGGCGCGATCGCCACCGCCGTGGCGGCGGTCAAGGCCGGGGCCGTGGACTATCTCTCCAAGCCGGCCGACGCCGACGACGTGGTCAAGGCGCTGATGAGCGAGGAGGGCGACGCCCCCGAGCCGCCGGACAATCCCATGTCCGCCGACCGTGTGCGCTGGGAGCACATCCAGCGGGTCTACGAGCTGTGCGACCACAACGTCTCGGAAACCGCCCGCCGTCTGGGCATGCACCGACGGACCCTGCAACGGATCCTGGCCAAGCGCGCGCCGCGGTAGGGTGTAGGGGCTGGGTTTTAGGGATTAGGTTCTAGAGGTCAGATAGGCGGCGCATACATGCTTCCTGTCCCTAGACCCTAGAACCTGAAACCTACTCCCTCAGACTCCGCATCGCCCCCAGCCGCGCGAAAGCCAGCGTCAGGGCCTTGCGCCGGGCGGGCGCCAGAGGGGTGAGCGGCGCCTCGCGCACCACCGCGCCGCCGAAGCCGTCGGCGACGATCAGGCCGGGTTCATCAGGCAGAACGCCATCGGGAAACTCCGGGGCCACGGCGAAATAGAAGGCGTCGCAGAACGGCGCGTACTCGTGCCATTTGCGGTCGACCCGGTAGTCCTCGACCCCCGACTTCACCTCGCAGATGGCGATCTCGCCGCGCGGGCCCAGCGCCATGACGTCGGCGCGCCGACCGTTGGGCAGGCAGACCTCAAGCAGCGGCGCATAGCCCATGTCCGCCATCAGCCTGGCGGCGCCCCGCGTCACGGACTGGGTGGTCTCGGGGCGGCTGAAGACCAGTTCGATATGGACGGCGGCGGCGGGCATGCCGCCATATGTTCCGCATGTGTTCCAGCCGTCAAGTGATGGGTCAACCCGGCGTGCTGATCACGTCCGACGTGTCGAAGCCCATGGCGCGGGCGCGGGCGAGGGCCGCGCGGCGGACCTCGGCGGAGGGATTTTCCCGCCGCGACCAGATCCAGAAGTGGCTCTTGTCGGGCAGGCCCATGATGGCCCAGCTGTAGTCGGGCGACCGATGCCAGACCCAGTAGCTCTGGCTGGCCAGGCCGCCGAAGGACAGCAACCCCGCGAGGGACATGCGGAATTTGGCGTTGGAGTCCGTGACCCGCGCATTGGCGTTCAGGGTCTCGATCTCGCCGTCCGACCGGCGGGTGCAGGTGTGCACCACCCGGTAGCGACCGGGGTCACGTGCGGTGAAGTCCACCGACAGGCGGGTGCAGTCGCGCTGGAAGCGGTTGGGATTGCGGGCGATCTCGTACCAGCGGCCCGAAAACCGCTCGAGGTTCAGGTCCTCGACCTGGGCCGAGGCGGCTTGCGGCGTGAGCATCAGGCTGGACGCCAGGGCGAGGGCGGCGAAGGCTGGGGTGATCTTCATGGACAGGCTCCCACTCATGTCTCGTCCCCTAGCTACGACGTGAAGGCGCGCGCGGCTTCAACGATAAATTCAACCGATCGGTTGACTATTGAGGCCGCCCATATATATTCAATCACATGGTTGAATATATAGCGCCTGAACTCGACGGGGTGTTTCACGCCCTCAGCGACCCCACCCGTCGCGGCATGCTGGCCGAGCTTGCGCTGGGCGAGCGGACCGTCAGCCAGCTGGCGGCGCCCCACCCCATCTCGCTGGCCGCCGCGTCCAAACACATCCGGACGCTGGAGACCGCGGGCCTGATCCAGCGTGAGGTGCGCGGTCGTGTGCACGTCTGCCGCCTGGACCCGGGCCCTCTCGCGGACGCCCATGAATGGCTGGGCGTCTATCAACGCTTCTGGACCGCGCGACTGGACGAGCTGGAGCGGATCCTGCGCGACGCCGATCCCGAAATCCCCAGCCAAGGAGACGACCGATGACCGAGACCGCCCCCCTCGACGCCTATGGCGCCCTGATCGAACCGACCACCCTGAGAATCCAGCGCCTTTTGCCCGGGCCCATCGAACGGGTCTGGGCCTATCTGACGGAAAGCGAGCTGCGGCGACAATGGCTCGCGTCCGGGGACATGGAGATGAAGGTGGGTTCGACCTTCGATCTTGAATGGCGCAACAACGAGCTGACCGATCCTCCGGGACGGCTGCCCGAAGGTTTCGACGGCCACCACAGCCTGGCCAGCCGGATCACGGAACTGGTTCCCCAGCGGCGCCTGGGGATCGAGTGGGGCAGTTCAGCCGGCGTCGTCTTCGACCTGGAACCCATGGGCGACGAGGTCATGCTCACCATCACCCACAAGCGCGCGCCGGATCGCTCGGTGCTGGTCAACGTCAGCGCCGGCTGGCACGCGCACCTGGACATCCTGTCCGCGCGCCTGAGCCACCTCAAGCCCGGGCCGTTCTGGGATCGCTGGACGGCGTTGAAGGCGGATTACGAGGGGCGCATTCCCGCCTGATCCGAAGCGGCTGCTCCTCGATCGCCCCGGCGGGGGCCGATCGAGGAGCGGGACCGCTCAGCCCGTCAGCCGCCCCGCATCTCTCAGCGCCGCGACGATCACGTCGCAAGCCTGCTCGGGGCTCATGACCGTGGTGTCCACGCGGATCTCGGCGTTCTCGGGCGGCTCGTAGGGGCTGTCGATGCCGGTGAAATTCTTGAGCTCGCCGCGCCGGGCCTTGGCGTACAGGCCCTTGGGATCGCGCGCCTCGACCTCGGCCAGGGGCGTGTCGATGAACACCTCGATGAACTCGCCCTCGGCCATGCGCTCACGCGCCAGACGGCGCTCGGCCCGGAAGGGCGAGATGAAGGACACCAGCACGATCAGGCCCGCATCAGTCATCAGCCGCGCCACCTCGGCCACGCGGCGGATGTTCTCGACCCGGTCGGCCTCGGTGAAGCCCAGGTCGCGGTTCAGGCCGTGGCGCACATTGTCGCCGTCCAGAATGCAGGCGTGCCGGCCCTCGGCGTGCAGGCGCTTCTCCACCAGGTTGGCGATGGTGGACTTGCCCGACCCCGACAGGCCGGTGAACCAGACCACCGACGGCTTCTGGCCCTTGGCGGCGGCGCGGGATTCCCGCGTCACGTCCAGGGCCTGCCAGTGGATGTTGTGGGACCGGCGCAGGGCGAAGCGGATCATGCCCGCCCCCACCGTGGCGTTGGTGATGCGGTCCATCAGGATAAAGCCGCCCAGCCCGCGATCGATTTCATAGGGCTCGAAGGCCACCGGCTGGGTCAGGGACAGGTTGCAGACCGCGATCCCGTTCAGGCCCACGGTCTTGGCCGCACTCTCCTGCAGGGTGTTCACGTCGATGCGGTGCTTGATCTCGGTGATCTGGGCCGAAACGGTGCGCGCGCCGATCTTGAGCCAGTAGGAGCGCCCGGCCAGCAATTCGTCCTCGGCCATCCAGACGATGGTGGTCTCGAACTGGTCCGAGGTCTCCGGCGGGGTGTCGGCGGCCGCGATGACGTCGCCCCGCGAGACGTCCACCTCGTCGGCCAGTGTCAGGGTGATCGACTGCCCCGCCGTGGCCTGATCCAGATCGCCCCCGAGGGTGACGATGCGCGAAACCTGCGTCGTGCGGCCTGACGGCAGAATGCGTACGGCATCGCCCGGCTTCACCATGCCGGACGCGATCTGGCCGGCGAAGCCGCGGAAATTCAGGTCCGGGCGGTTCACCCACTGCACCGGCATGCGGAACGGCCGGCGGGCCAGCCGCTCGTCGTCGACCTCCACCGTCTCCAGATGCTCGATCAGGGACGGCCCGTCGTACCAGGGCGTGTTGGCGCTGGGCGCGGTGATGTTGTCGCCCATCAGGCCGGAGATGGGGACGCACAGCACATCCTCGACGCCCAGCTCGGCGGCGAAGGCGCGGTAGTCGGCGACGATCTCGTCGAAAACCTCGCGGGACCAGCCGACCAGATCCATCTTGTTGACCGCCAGCACCACGTGCCGGATGCCCAGCAGCGAGACCAGATAGCTGTGCCGCCGGGTCTGGGTCAGCACGCCCTTGCGCGCGTCGATCAGCACCACCGCCAGATCGGCGGTGGAGGCCCCGGTGACCATGTTGCGGGTGTACTGCTCGTGGCCGGGGGTGTCGGCGACGATGAATTTGCGCTTCGCCGTGGCGAAGAAGCGGTAGGCCACGTCGATGGTGATGCCCTGCTCACGCTCGGCGGCCAGACCGTCCACCAGCAAGGCGAAGTCCAGGGCGCCGCCCTGCGTGCCCACCTTCTTCGAGTCCGCCTCCAGCGCCGCCATCTGGTCGTCGAAGACCATGCGGGAATCGTACAGCAAGCGGCCGATCAGGGTGGACTTGCCGTCATCCACCGAGCCGCAGGTGATGAAGCGAAGCAGGCCCTTGGACTCGTGGTCGGCCAGAAAGGCGTCGATGTCCTCGGCCGCCAGCTCGGCGGGGCGGTATCCCGTGTCGCGGGCCATCAGAAATAGCCCTCCTGCTTCTTCTTCTCCATGGAGGCGGCCTGATCGTGATCGATGGCCCGCCCCTGACGCTCGGACGTGGTGGTCAGCAGCATCTCCTGCACCACCTCGGCCAGGGTCGAGGCTTGCGAGCGCACGGCGCCGGTCAACGGATAGCAGCCCAGGGTGCGGAAGCGGACGCTGGCCATCTCCGGCGTCTCGCCCGGGCGCAGGGGCATGCGGTCGTCATCCACCATGATGAGCGCCCCGTCGCGCTCCACCACCGGGCGTTCGGCGGCGAAATACAGGGGCACCACGGGAATGGCCTCGCGCATGATGTATTGCCAGACGTCGAGCTCGGTCCAGTTGGAGATGGGGAAGACCCGGATGGTGTCACCCGTACTGACCCGCGTGTTGTAGAGGCTCCAGAGTTCGGGGCGCTGCCCCCTGGGGTCCCAGCGGTGGCCCTTGCTCCGGAACGAGAAGACCCGCTCCTTGGCCCGGCTCTTCTCCTCATCGCGGCGCGCGCCGCCGAAGGCCGCGGTGAAGCCGTGCTGGTCCAGGGCCATCTTCAGGCCCTCGGTCTTCCAGAGATCGGTGTGCAGGGTCGCGCCGTGGTCGAACGGATTGATGCCCCGGGCTTCGGCCTCGGGGTTCTTGAAGACCAGCAGTTCCATGCCGGATTCCGCCGCCATGCGGTTGCGCAACTCGTACATCGCCCGGAACTTCCAGGTCGTATCCACGTGCAGCAGCGGAAAGGGCGGCGGGGCCGGATAGAACGCCTTGCGCGCCAGATGCAGCATCACCGCGGAGTCCTTGCCCACGGAGTACAGCATCACCGGCCGCTCGATCTCGGCCGCCACCTCACGGATGATGTGGATGCTCTCGGCTTCCAGCCGGTCCAGGTGGGTCAGGCGAGCGGATGAGGGGCCGGTGGTCAGGGTCGCCTCCTGGCGGAAGTGCTTCGGCGGGTTCACATACATATCGCCCGGGCGGGCGAACGGAACCGCGACTTAGCGCCTGAAGCCTCCGGACGGGGCCGATATTTTCTGGTCCCGGCCTTTAGCGCAGCCGCAAGGGCGCCGGTTCAGCGACCGAAACTGGCGACGGCCTCCACGATCCGGTCCTGGGTTTCCTCGTCCAGCCAGGCGTGCATGGGCAGGCTGATGACACGCTCGGCCTTGGCTTCGGTCACCGGCAGGCCGCCGGGGCCGGACGGGTGGTGCGCATAGGCGGGCTGGCGGTGCATCGGGATCGGATAATAGACCGCCGTGGGGACGCCCCGGGCCTTCAGGTGCGCGGCAAGGCCGTCGCGATCAGCGTGTTCGACGGTGTACTGGGCCCAGACCGAAACACCGCCGTCGATAACGCCGGGCACAGAGGCCACATGGGGCTCAAGCAGGCGATTGTAGCGTTCCGCGATCCGGTTTCGCCGCTCGATCTCGTCGGCGAAGATGGCCAGCTTCTCGATCAGGACGGCCGCCTGCACGGTGTCCAGGCGCGAGTTCATGCCCACGCGCATGTTCAGATATTTCGGGTCGTGCTCAAAGGTGCGGCCGTCGAGGTCCGCGGCCACCGCCTTGCCGTGAACCCGCAGGGAGTCCAGCAGCTGCGCCAGCTCATCGTCATTGGTGAGCACGCCGCCGCCGTCGCCGTAACAGCCCAAGGGCTTGGCCGGAAAGAAGCTCGTGGTGGCCACATCAGCCCATGAGACGGGATGCTGTCCGTTCAGGGTGCAGCCGAAGCCTTGCGCGGTGTCGGCGATCAGCTTCATCCCGTGTCGGCGCGCGATTTCCGCGATGCGCGGATAATCCGCCGGCTGGCCGAACAGATCCACAGCGATCACGACCCTGGGCGTCAGCTTGCCTTCGGCCTTCACGGCCTGAATGGCGGCCTCAAGATGATCCGGGTCCATATTGTAGGTGACCGGATCGATGTCGACGAAGACGGGTGTCGCGTCGAACCACGGAATGATCTCGGCGGTGGCGGCGAAGGTGAAGGAGGGGCAGAAGACCGCATCCCCGGGGCCGACGCCCCACGCCATCAGCGGCAAGGCCAGGGCGTCCGTTCCGTTGGCGCAGCTGACGGCGTGCTTCGCCTGACCGAAATCGGCCAGTTGCTGTTCAAAGGTGCGCACCTCGGGGCCCATCACATAGGCCCCGCCGGCGATGACCCGCAGCACGGCGGCGTCGATTCGGTCAGCGATCTGCGCCCGCTGGGCCTGAAGGTCTATGAAAGCGATGGTCATGAGGGTCCCGGGTACCGTATCCGTCAGTTTCGTCATAAGACCCACGCCTCGGGGGCGTAAAGCGGCGTGGACGTCACCATTGATGTCGCTTCATTAACGCGCGACTGTGCGTTTCGGGCCATTCGGCGCAACCTTCTGTCGCATTACAGCCACGGTTTTCGCCTTGCGGCCCTGCCAAAGCCTTGCTGGTATCGACCTCTCCCATCAAGGCTGGTATGACCAAATCGGGGCGGCAGGACCGCCGATGAAACTGCGGAGAGGGCTAGCACCCATGCGCTTCAAGAATTTTATGATGGCCACGGGCGCCGCCGCTGCGCTCGCGTTTACAGCGACCAGCGTGTCGGCGGAGCCGGACGGTTGGTACGGCGCGATTGACGCCGGCGGTCACTGGATGGAGGACGGCATCAACGCCCGTTCCGACGCCGGTCCCGCGTGGGAATGGGAAGTCA
>Ga0114900_1000238_pt1 | contig 46634 bp, 39 predicted proteins | sample MalvireepMed_231_FD_89685 | JGI IMG/M metagenome (GOLD analysis project Ga0114900, IMG submission 89685) | Marine viral communities from the Global Malaspina Expedition - Malaspina viral metaG DeepMed_231 | ecosystem: Environmental > Aquatic > Marine > Oceanic | place: Mediterranean Sea...
CACTGGTGCCATCTGACTTCAAAGCAATCAATGAGATAGAGGGTGTTCTTGCAGCAATACCTGAGCTTACTGGTGGCCAGACGCTGCGCTATTCCAACCGGGATCACTCGGCCGAGATCAATGCCACCTCCTTCCGCTTCCCGGTTGCCCGCCAGTGGCCTGTCGTTGAAGGCACCTTCTTCAGCGCCGAGGATGAAGCCAGCTATGCAGCTGTGGCTGTACTCGGCAAAACCACCGCCAACGCCCTGTTTCCCGACGAAAGCCCTCTCGGCAAACACCTGATGGTTAACAACGTGCTGTTTCAGGTGATTGGTGTGATGGATGAAAAAGGCGCCTCTCCCATGGGGCAGGACCAGGACGATGTGGTGTTTGTTCCCTACACCACGGGCAGCCTGCGCATCTTCGGGCAAACACACCTGCGCAACATCACCGTGGCTGTCGCCGATATCGATCGTATGGATGAGATCGAAGCCCTCATCCACGACACTCTGATGGCCCGCCATGGCATTGAGGACTTTACTATCCGCAACATGGCTTCATTGATTGAAACCATTTCGGAAACCCAGAATACGCTCACCTGGCTGCTGGGCTCTATTGCAGCAATTTCCCTGCTTGTGGGTGGTATCGGGGTTATGAATATCATGCTGGTGAGCGTCACCGAACGTACCCGCGAGATCGGTATTCGCATGGCCACTGGTGCCCGGGCGTGGAATATCCTGCAGCAGTTTCTGACCGAGGCCTGGCTGGTATCGGCCATTGGCGGGTTGATTGGTGTTGTCATCGGCATTGCGGCAACCCGGATTATTGGCTCCCTGGGAACACCCATTCACATGACGCTGCTACCCATGGCTCTGGCCTTTGGTTGCGCTTTTGCCACGGGCCTGGTGTTCGGGTTTCTGCCCGCCCGTAAGGCCGCCCATCTGGACCCTGTTCATGCCCTGGCCTCGGAGTAATGTTATGAGCCTTCGCCATATTGCTCTGTTGTCGGTGTTGCTGACCGGGTGCGCGAGCTTTCAGCCACAACCCGTTGATCTGCCGTTGAATCCGCCAGCCCAGTGGCACATCGGGGCAGACGCCGGCGAAGCGGCTGGTGCTCGCTGGTGGCATGCCTTCGATGATGAAGAACTCAACCGTTTAATAGACCGGGCACTTTCGAATAATCCGGATCTGGCTGCCACCGCTCAGGCAGTGATTCAGGCAGATTTGCAGTTGCGCAACGCCGGAGCTGCCTTGCTGCCGACCCTTGGTGCGTCGGGAAGCACGGGTAAACAGGCAAGCGAGACCTCCGGCCAGGATCGTGTCACGAGTGGTTCGAGTAGCCTCGGGCTGTCGGTTGACTACGAGCTGGATCTCTGGGGTCGCCTGTCCGCCGCGGAAGCCGGGGCTCTCGCGGGTTTCCAGGCTTCGGAGTATGACTATGACGCCGCCCGAATGACGCTGGTGGCCTCGGTAGCCAGTACCTGGTTCGAATGGCAGGAGTTGCAGCAGCGCGTGGAGATTGCGCGTCGGAATCTGCAACTGGGTGAAAAAACACTGGCCCTCGTCGAGGCCCGGTATCGTAACGGTGTGGCCGATCGCTCGGAATTGTCCCGCCAGCAAACCTCCGTACTGAACCTGAAGAATGCGGTGCCGCCACTGGAGTATCAGGCCCGGCAACGGTTAGCGGCCTTGCGGCTACTGACCGGGGATTATCCGTTTACGGAAGAGATTCCGGAGGCTGGGCTACTTGCGGTTCAAGTGCCGGAGATCAACCCGGAAACACCGGCCAGGCTGGTTACCCGAAGACCGGACCTGGCGGCTGAGGAGGCTCGGCTGTTGGCCGCCAGTGCGGACGTCGAGCAGGCCAGGGCGGCCTTGATGCCATCGGTGTCGCTCAGCGGCGCGGTTCGCTTCTCTACCAACAGCTTTGTAAGCCTGGCCGACCCATTGCAAACCGCCAATGGCCTGCTTGCCCTCAGCCAGACTTTGTTTGACGGAGGCCAGCGTCGAAACAATGTGGCCATTTCGGAATCCCGGCGGGTGGCTTTGTTGGCGAGTTACCGTGCCAGCCTGCTCTCGGCATTCCAGAAAGTAGGGGATGCACTCGACAGAGAAGCGCTGTACCTGGATCAGGAGCAGCGGTTACAGAGTATTCTCGCCCAGGCGGAAGAGACCTTACGGTTGACCGAAGTGCGCTATCGGGAAGGGGCAGATGACCTGCTCACCTTGCTGGAAAGCCAGCGAACGGTGTTTGATGCCCGGCAGCAGCTCAGTCAGGTACGACTGAACCGACTGATTGCAGCGGTGGATCTTTACAAGGCGCTGGGAGGCGGCTGGCAGGCAGAGCCTCAAGGGCGTGCTACGGCGCCGGCTGAGGCAGTTCGCCCTCTATCAGAAACTGGTCCAGGCTGAATTCGTAAACCTGTTTACTGCCATCCGGCTCCGACAGGCTCATGGACACCTGGTTGGTCGAGGTCACGGCAATCAGTTTTTGATAACTTCTGGGTGCGGCGTCCCGGAACACGCTGGCATTAAACAAGGCCACATTGACGCCCTCAACGCCGTTGTCTGGATGGTACGGAAGAGCGTAAAGGCCGGCTTGCAGGGCGCGGGCTGAGAGAAACTGGAAGGCGCCCACTTGCAGGCTACGCATGTCGGTACCCACAGCCTGGCTTTCCCGGTAGCTGACTGGATCTGCCAGCGTATGATGCAGATCCTGCCAGTGTTCAGACTGCAGCCGAACACCTCGTTCCGTGCGGAATCGGGCGCTGAACACCGTATGCAAGGTGGTTAACGGGCGCTTGAACGGGACTTTCAGATGGCTCATGAATACAAACCGATAAAACGCGGTTTCCGCCAGAGCCGTGGGAATGCTCATGGCTCCGTAAAACAGACTGGGTTCGAAACTGCGGCCAAAACGTGAGCCGTATTTCAGGGGCGGGTAGCGGAACGGGGTGGTCAGCAGGTAATGGCGTTTTCGGGCCGTGCCGGGCACCGGTGGTTTGTTGCTTTCCAGCAGTTCCTCCAGTCGATTCTGTTCCTGCATACTGTCTACGATGCGCGCCGTCGCGATGTCTTCCTGACTTTCCACCACCCGGAACAGGCTGCCTTGCAGCGGTGCGATGGACTGGGCAATCCGTTCCCGATAATTCAAATCCGCCCCCGCATGGCGTCCAGGTAGTGAACCACCCGAACCAGGCCTTCCGTGCTCTGGATCATCTCTCTGGGTGTATCATCAAAATAGTGGTTGGGCGTGTTCAGCCAATGGGTCATGGCCTCCCGTTCACCGCCGGTCAGTGCATAGACGCTGCGGTAAAGCCGGATAAACAACAATGCCAGTTCACCGGACTTGCTGGCCGGATCGATGCCGTCGCGGGTCAGACCTGTGCGGTTTCGGCCAACCACGGCTGCGATTTCCGCTTGTGGCAGACCAAAGGCTTTCGCCGCGTTCAGCAGAGCCTTGGACAGCAGAGCTTTATCGCTGGATTCCGGTGCTACGCGAACCGCTTCTGACATGCCTCGACCTCCCGTGATGAATTTTCATCAGTATAGGTTATCTTGAATAAAATGTCACCATCGGGGTTAGCACGGGTAGCCAGTAATCTCCCGGATCTTTTTGTACAGTGGTTGCAGGCGGGGATACATATCCTGATAAACCTCCCGGTAGAGACGTTGATAAAGCGCAGATGCTTCCGGGTTGGGCTCGAATACCCGGCCGGTCCTGGTCATAGCCCGTACCGCCGTGTCGAAATCCGGGTGTAATCCCAGCCCCACGGCGGCATCAATAGCCGCTCCCAGTCCGGAGGTTTCATAGGTATGCGGGCGTTCCGCCGGCAATCCAAATATATCAGCCGTCAATTGCATGGCCGCATCACTCTGGGAGCCGCCGCCTGCCACTCGAAGCCGCTTGATAGCCTGGCCGCTGCGCTTCTCGATGCGTTCCTTGCCTTCCTTCAAGGCGTAGGCCAACCCCTCAAGAATGGCCCGATAAACGTGAGCTCGGGTGTGTACGTCGCCAAAGCCGATAATGGAACCCTTGGCCTCCGGGCCTGGCTGTCGCACGCCGGGGCTCCAGTAGGGCTGCAGCATCAAACCCATGGAACCTGGCGGTACGGCGTTCACCAGTTCGTCAAACAGGGCTTCGGGTTCAATACCTTTCTGTTCTGCCAGCTTCTGCTCCCGCAGCCCGAATTCCCGTTTGAACCAGCTCACCATCCAGAAACCCCGATAGATCATGACTTCGGTGGAATAGTGGCCGGGCAGTGCAGACGGATACGGCGGCATGAACCGGGTGGGTTCCACATAGCGGGCGTTGGTGGTGTTGATGGTGGCCGTGGTGCCATAGCTCATGCAGCCGGTCTCCGGAGACAGACCGCCGGAGCCGAGAATTTCGCAGGCTTTGTCCGATGCCGCGGCGATGACGGGCAGTCCACCCGGCAGGCCAAGGTGCGCCGCCGCCTCAGGCAGCAGCGTTCCGATCTGCTCACCAGGTGGTATCAGTTCAGGCAGCATTCCCGGGGTCACCGGCATCACTTGCCATTTGAAATCCCGGTGGCCGGCCCAGCTCTGGCGTTTATAGTCAAAGGGCAGGTAGCCCACCTGACTGCCAGTGGAATCCCGGTATTCACCGGTCAGTCGGTAATTCAGGTAGCCTGATAGCAGCAGGTACTTGTGGGTTTTCGCCCAGATGTCCGGCTGATTCTGCGCAATCCAGTTCGCCTGGGTTTTTTCCCGGAAGCGGCCAATGGTCTCCTCCAGGCGGGCAAGCTTGAACAGCCAGCCCCAGGGGCCTTTCACCGCCCCGTCTACCCGTGCATGGCGCTGATCCAGCCAGATGATGGCGGGCCGCAGGGGCTTGCCCCCACGATCGAGGTTGACCACCGTGCCGCGTTGCGTGGTGACGGTCACGCCCACCACCTGCTCCGGGCGGGCGCTGGTGGTTTGCCAGAGTTGCTGGCAAGCAATGCCAAGGTTGTCCCAGAAGTACTCCGGGTGCTGTTCTGCCCAGCCGGGTTGCTCGGAAAAGTAAGGCTCGATTTCCTGCTTGCCCTTACCCAACAAGTTACCCTGGGTGTCAAACAGCAGGGCGCGGATGCTCTGGGTGCCGTTGTCTATCGCCAGTATCAGTGGGGTCTCAGGCATCCCGGGCATCCTCGCCCATCGGCAGTTGGTAGGCCTTACGGTAGGTTGCCAGATACCGCTCTTGCTCCTGATCCCAGCGGGCATCATTCCAGCCAAGCAGGCTCTGGCATCGGTTGCGGATTTCAGGAAGTAAGCTGGCCGCCCCGTCAGGCAGGATCAGCCCCAGGCGGGTACGCCGCAGCATCAGATCATCCAGATGCTGAACCTGTTCATGGCGACAGGCCCATTCCAATTCGGCCCAGAGCAAACCGGTGTCCGGGATTTCGGTCGCGTCACCCTGGTTCAGAATAGACTGGCGGTGCGGGCCGTAATAGCCGCCCAGCCGATGCCAGGCCAGCGTCGGAATATCATCGGGTTTACGGTCGTTTGGCGTGGCCGTGAATACCCGTTGCTCGTCGCTACGAAGCCGGTCTTCATGCTGATCACCCAGGGCCATGGCCAACGCCTGTCGTGCCATCTGGCGGAAGGTGGTGAGCTTCCCGCCGGCGATGCTGATCAGGCCCTTGTCGTACCGAATGGCGTGTTCCCGATTCTCCCGGGACGGAGCTCTACCTCCGCCGTCGGTGACCACAGGTCGAACGCCCGCCCAGGTGGACAGCACGTCGGCCCGTTCAATGGTCGCACCGGGGAATAAACGGGTGGCAATTTGCAGCAGATAATTTACTTCCCCACCGGTGATGGCCGGCTCCTCGTTCAGATCTTTGGCGTGTTCGAGATCGGTTGTTCCCAGAACCGTGGCACCTGCCCAGGGGAAGGCAAATACAGGCCTTCGGTCATCCGGGTGCATCAGAGAAACCGCGCAGGTCACCGGCAGCTTGTGCCACGGAATGACCAGGTGACTGCCTCTCAGCGGTCGGATGGTGAGCGGGTGATCTGTCGCTGATTGTTTCTGCAACCGATCGGCCCAGGCGCCGGTAGCGTTAATAACGCATCGGGTATTGACCGTGATGGCGCTCTGCTCTGCATTCTCTTCGGCAGTCAGTCTTAATCCGCAGACAGTTCCGTTATCATCCCGATCGACGGCGGTCGCGGCGACATAGTTCAGGCACATGGCGCCGTCGTGGGAGGCTTCGGCAATCAGCCTTTGGACCAGGCGGGCATCGTCTGTCACCGCATCGGTAAAACGACTGGTGGCGCGCAGGTTGGTAGTATCGAGCCCCGGGGCCCAGTTCAGGGTTTCCGCTGGCGTATATTTCTGATGGCTGCGGGTGCCGGCCAGGCGGTCGTACATGGCCAGCAGCATCTGGAACAGCCCGGGGCCCGGGAAACTGCCTTTGTAGTGGGGCATCAGGAAAGGCAGTGGATCGACCAGTCCAGGCGCTTCCAGCAACATGCGTTCGCGTTCCCGGACAGCATCGCGGGTTAACCCGATGTGTCCGCTGGCCAGATAGCGAAGTCCGCCATGGACCATCTTGGAAGAGCGGCTGGAGGTGCCCCAGGCGAAATCTTTCTGCTCCACCAGCAGCGTCTTCAATCCGCTGCCCGCGGCTTCGCGGGCAACGCCGGCGCCGGTAATGCCGCCGCCCACCACTACCACATCGAAGGTCTGCGTTTCGCCCTTCAGGTTTTCCAATATCTGTTGTCGATCCATGATCACTTCAATCCAGCAGAGTTTTGGGATTCAGGCGCTGGTCCGGATCAAAGCTCTGGGTCAGCGAACGAATTGCACGCATACCCAGCTCTCCCTTTTCGACAGGGAGGAAGGGGGCATGGTCCTTGCCTACGCCATGCTGATGGCTGATGGTGCCCCGGTTCCGCACGATCAGGTCTGAGGTGGTGTTTTTCAGATGTTGCCAGCGGCTCAGGGTCTCGTCATAGCTATCCGCAACCCGGAAAACATAGGTTGTATAGATGGAACAACCCTGGCCGTAAAAGTGGGACAGGTGGGTAAATACGTGGGTTCGCTCGTTCTTGTCTGCCAGACCTTCCCTGAGGTTGGTTTCAATCCGGTTCATCAGGGTATCAACGTTGTCCCAGTCGGTGGCGGTTTCCAGGGTGTCCACGGCATAGCCCATTTGCCACAGGGCTTCGCGCAGGTAGGGCATGGTGAAGCGCTTCTCCGCCCACTTCGCGCCAAGTTTTGTGCCGGTATAGACACCTTTGTAGTCACTGCAGAGTTTGCGGGCCTCCGTAAGTGCTCCCCGGCACTGGGCTTTGCTGCCGGTTACGCCAAAGGTCATCATGCATTTGCCGTCTTCCGCACCGCGGAAAGCCAGAAAACGTTCCAGTAGCCCGATCAGTTTCGGATGCCCGGCCAGCGCCAGCTGGGTTTCGGTTTCAATGGCGTTGCTCAGTCGTAGCATGGAAAGCTGAACCCGGTTCTGAACCAGCTTGCGAGCGGCGGTTCGGGCCTTGTCCCAGTCCGGGAAGAACACCACGTGAAAGCTTTCCTGTTCAGGCAGACGGCTGATCCGGGCTTTGACCTCGGTAATCAGGCCCAGCCGGCCCTCGGAACCGAGGATCATTTCCCTGACATCCGGGCCGGCGCTGGAGGCCGGAATGGTGGGGATTGTCAGGGTGCCTTGCAGGGTTTCAATCCGGCCGCCGGCAAACAGCTGTTCTATGCGGCCGTACCGCAGTGACTGCTGGCCACTGGAGCGGGATGCCACCCAGCCGCCAATCGTGGAGAGCTCGAACGACTGAGGGAAGTGTCCCAGGGTATAGCCATGGGCTCTTAACTGGGATTCCACCAGTGGGCCGGGGGTGCCTGCTCCGAAGGTGGCGATCTGGCTTTCCCGATCGAGGTCCATCAGGCGGTTAAGATTTGCAAGACTGACGGTCAGAACCGGTTTGCCCTGGTCTACCGGGTTGATGTGGCCAGCCACGCTGGTGCCACCCCCGTAGGGGATCAGTTGGATATCCTTGTCGTTAGCGTAATGGAGCAGGGCGCGAACATCGGTACTGGTGTTCGGGAAGGCCACGCCGTCCGGGAACTCGCCAATATCACCGCTGCGCATGGCCAGCCAGTCTGGCAGGCTTTGGCCCCGGGCGTGCCGGACCCGGGTTTCCGGGCTTCGGTCAATCAGATCGTCAACTCGGGCATCCGAGGGCAACCGGGATCCCGGAACCTGCTCACAAGCGGCATCCAGGGTGATATCCGCCAGCGGGGAGCCGCCTCCCACACGATCTGTGAGAAAGGCCTGACCTTGCTCCGGTAATTCCAGTGAGAACTGTTCGTCACCCCATCCATTCCAGCGTCGCATTCTGTACTGCTCCATCGTTTATCGAATTGCGGGCATTCTAACGGCTGGCCGGCCGTTACCAGTGTCAGAGAGCGACAAGCTCACTGTCATTTGCCGACAATCGGTATTCACAGCGCGTTCTTCTCAAGGGCGGAGGGCTTCGGTCAGCCTGTCGTTAAGATCCCGCCAATGCTCCAGCTTCCGGGCATCGCCAATTCTGGCATTGTCGCCGGATGTGCGATTCAGCCACAGGCCTTCACCGTTGAAGCTGTATACCGGTTCCAGATCGTTTCTCTGGGAAGCCGGTTTGATGTCATTGATCAGGTTGTCGAGAATCAACGGGTCGGAGCCCGGCGTTTTATACCAGGCCAGAACCATATGGGCCTGGTTCAACTCCAGTGCCTTGACGTAGATAATCCGGAGTTGGTCATCCGGGACGCCCATGGCCCTCAAGGTGAGGTACTTGGCGATGGAGAAATCTTCACAGTCACCGCCGTTGGTGGTGAGCAACTCCACCGGCGTGGCCCAGTAGTCTTCCTGGCCCCAGTGGCGGATGTCGCTGACAAACGTCACCCGGTTGAAGAAGGAATTAACCAGCCGAAGCTGGCGATCTGTCGGAGCGTTGGCAGCCAGCGCATGCAGGCGTTGCCAGTTCTCAAGCCGCTGGTGCGCGGCCTCGCCGAACTCTTCCAGCACATAGGTCATCAGGCGGCTGCTTAATTCAAGTGCGCTGACAACAGACACGGTAAGGATAAGGGGAAGCAACAGGGACTGGCGACGTGTAAGTCTGCTTGCCGCTTCCATGGCGGGCCTCAGTTGTTGTTCTGAAGCCGCTGGCGTAACTGTTCCAGCCGTTGACGGATTTCCTCTCGCCGCTGTTGCTGGTCGGCCGACGAGGCGCTGGTTTGGGGGCGTGCTCTTTGCACCTGAACCTCTTGCTGTGGGGGAGCTTCGTAGGCAGGCTCGTCATTGCTTGCGAAATCGTCCCCGGAGCGATCTTCGGTCTCCGGGAAGTAGAGGTTTTCCAGTTTGCCGGATCGTTCAATGATGACCCGATTGGCAAACACAGTACGAAGCCTGGCATTTCCGGGCAGTTCATCACCCACCAGAAAGGCCTCGGTTTTGCCTTTGTCGTCTTCGATCAGGGCGCTGCCGGGGAAGTCGCCGTCTGCTGCCAGCACACCGCGCAAGGACAGGCGAAGGTTGGTTTCCGGCAGGTTCTCTGTGTTGGTGTCTTCATTTTGCGGGGTGGCAGTCGCCGAGCCGAACACTTCCAGATCCGACAACTGAACATCAGGCACGGTTCTGGCCTGATCTGCACCTGTTGAAGCTTCCCGGGTCGGTTGCGGCAGGGTACGTTGGGTTTCATTCTGCCAGAACTGATAGCCTTGCCAGCCGGTCAGCGCCAGCATGGCCGTTGCTGCTGCTATGGCCAGAAGCAGCGGAGTCCTTCGATCAATTGCAAGCATTGTCGTTCCTGAATGCATTGGGAAATCGTAAAAAGCTCACAGGTTATCAGACTGCAATGAATTAGTGGCAGTATAGTGTATAGAGTTGTTCAGTGGTTCCCATTCCTGTGGTAGCCTTTTTGCTTACGCTGACAACGTGGAGGGCCGTCGCAACGGGTGGCCCCATAAGAACAATCAGTGACCAGACGGATTTAACGAGGACGAGCTTGACCACCCAAACCGACATTCAGCCGCAGGATGCGCCGCTGGGCAGACTTCCCTTTACCTTCGCCAAGCGTAATGGAGTCATCCTTACCCGCAACGAAGAGGGCGAGCCGGTCATTCTCGTGCGCCCGGGGGCTTCCCACACCGCACTGGCCGAGGCAAACCGCGTGAGCGGTGGCCGGGCGAAGTTCTCTACCGTTGAGCCGGACCGCTTCGATCAGGCCCTGAATGCCGCCTATCAGAACGATTCGGCGGAAGCCATGCAAATGGTGGAGGGGATCGGTGACGACATGGATCTGGCCTCCTTGGCGGACTCAGTTCCGGAAACGGAGGATCTGCTGGAGCAGGAAGATGACGCTCCCATTATCCGCCTCATTAACGCCATTCTTACCGAGGCGGTCAAAACCAACGCCTCGGACGTTCACATCGAAACCTATGAGAAACAGCTGATTGTCCGGTTCCGGATTGACGGCGTGTTGCGGGAAGTGGTCCAGCCCAAGCGGGCGCTGGCACCATTATTGGTCTCGCGGATCAAGGTTATGGCAAAACTCGATATTGCAGAAAAACGGGTACCCCAGGACGGCCGCATTGCTTTGAGGGTGGCCGGCCGGGAAGTCGACATCCGGGTGTCGACTATGCCTTCGTCCAGTGGTGAACGGGTAGTGTTGCGCCTGCTCGACAAACAGGCGGGCACCATTCGGCTGGAATCCCTTGGCATGGCCGGGCAGGATCTGAAAACCCTGCGCAAGCTGATCTATCGTCCGTACGGTATTCTGCTGGTGACAGGCCCCACAGGTTCCGGTAAATCCACCACGCTTTACGCCTCGCTGCAGGAAATCAATGATCGCAGCCGCAACATACTGACGGTCGAGGATCCGATCGAGTACAACCTGCCGGGCATTGGTCAGACCCAGGTGAACCCGAAAGTGGATATGACCTTTGCTCGGGGCCTGCGAGCCATTCTGCGCCAGGATCCGGATGTGGTGATGATCGGGGAAATCCGGGATCTGGAAACTGCGGAGATTGCCGTTCAGGCAAGTCTGACCGGGCACCTGGTGCTGTCCACCCTGCACACCAATACCGCCGTGGGTGCCATTACCCGTTTGATGGACATGGGCATCGAGCCTTTCCTGATCTCCTCCAGTCTTGTCGGTATCGTTGCGCAACGGCTGGTGCGGGTGCTCTGTACCCACTGTCGCGAGCCCTATATGCCTACCGAAGAGCATTGTGAGTTCCTGCAGCAGGACCCGGCCAATCCGCCCACCATCTTCCGCGCCAAAGGCTGTGAGCATTGTAACCAGTTGGGCTATCGAGGCCGGATTGGTATCTACGAGGTGGTCGAGATCACGGAAGAAATCAGCACCCTTATTCATAAACGCGCAGGGGAGCTGGATCTGGAACGGGAGGCCCGCCTGCACAGCCCGAGTATTCATGCCGATGGCGTTCAGAAGATTCTGGATGGCGTAACCACGGTGGAAGAAGTACTGCGTGTGACCCACCGGAGCCAGTAATCCATGCCGGCCTACGAATACAAAGCTCTGGATGCCAGAGGCAAGCAGAAACAGGGCGTGCTGGAAGCCGACGCGCCCAGGGCGGTGCGCCAGCAACTCCGGGAAAAGGGGCTGACCCCGCTGGCGGTAGAAGCGGCCGTAGAAAAACAGGCCCGTAGCAACCCACTGAGTAGCCGCGGCTCTCTGAGCGCAGCCGATCTCGCGCTGGTCACCCGACAGCTGGCCACGCTAATCCAGTCCGGGATTCCGGTCGAGCAGGCACTGAGTGCGGCCGCCCAGCAATCCACCAAGCCGCGGATTCGCAGCATGCTGATTGCTATCCGGGCCAAGGTGATGGAAGGCTACACACTGGCGGACAGCTTCGGTGAATTCCCCAAGGCCTTTCCCCGGCTCTACCGCTCCACGGTCGCTGCCGGTGAACATGCCGGGCATCTTGACCTGGTGCTGAACCGGCTGGCGGACTACACGGAAAGCCGCCAGGAAGCCCGCCAGAAGATTCAGCTGGCTGCCATTTACCCGATTATCCTGAGTGTCGTAGCTATTGCCATTGTGGTGTTCCTGCTCACCTATGTGGTGCCCGACATTATCGAAGTCTTTCTCAAGCAGGGGCAGGAGCTGCCCGCGCTGACGGTAGCTATGCTCTCGGTGTCGGAATTTCTCGGCAGTTTCGGAGTCTACCTTCTAGTGTTGCTGGTGGTGGCGATCATCGGGTTCCGTTTCGCGTTGACCAAGCCGGCGGTGCGTCTGAAGTTTCACAAGCGGCTACTTCACCTGCCGCTGTTTGCAGGCATGGTACGAGGTGTGAATACGGCTCGCTACGCCAGTACCCTGAGCATTCTGACCACCAGTGGTGTACCACTGGTTGAAGCCATGCGCATTGCAGGGGAGGTGCTTTCCAACGATTACCTCCGGCAGGAACTGCGGGAGGCTGCCCGGAAGGTCAGTGAAGGGGGATCGTTGCACCGTTCACTGGACCAGACCGGTTACTTCCCGCCAATGATGCTGCATATGATTGCCAGTGGCGAGGCCAGTGGCGAGCTGGACAGTATGCTTGAACGCACGGCCCGCATGCAGGAAAACACCCTGCAATCCAAGATCGCCGCTATTGTGGGATTGTTTGAACCCATGATGCTGCTGTTCATGGGGGCTGTGGTGCTGATTATTGTTCTGGCTATCATGCTGCCGATTCTGAACATGAGCAACCTGGTGGGATGATGGCCCGCCGTCGGGCCAGCAAGGAAGCCAGAAAACTTTTCTGAAAGCGACGAGAAACAACGGACCCAAGATGAGTGAAACTATGAGCATGAACCAACCGAAAGCGCTGGCCCGGACCAAGGGCTTCACCCTGATCGAAATCATGGTAGTGATGGTCATTCTCGGCCTGTTGGTGGCAATTGTGGCGCCCAACATCATGGGGCGCAGTGATCAGGCCAAAGTAACGGTGGCCGAAACCCAGATCAGTAACATCGCCAACGCACTGGACCTGTATCGCCTGGACAACAGCCATTATCCCTCTACCCAGCAGGGCCTTGAAGCACTGGTCAACAAGCCCAGCGGCAGCCCTGAGCCGAAGAACTGGAACCCGGATGGCTACCTGAAAAATGTTCCCGAAGACCCCTGGGGTAACAACTACCAGTATGTCAGCCCTGGTGTGGACGGGCCGTACGATCTGTATTCCTACGGTTCTGACGGCCAGGAAGGCGGGGATGGCGATGCCGCTGATATCAGCGTCTGGGACAGCGGGAACTGATTGATTGTGGGCCGCAGGGCTGACCAAAACGGCTTTACGCTGATCGAGATTCTGGTAGTCCTGATCATCGTCGGACTGCTGGCGGCACTGGCGGTGTTCAATATGGCCGGCAGCTCCCAGCAGCGCGAGCTGGAAAGCCAGGTTCGGGAGCTCTACCTCCTGATGCAAACGGCACAGGAACAGGCGGTTCTCAATAACCTGGAAATGGGCTTGCTGCTGGAAGAAGACGGTTATCGGTTCGTGGCGTTTCAGGATAAGACAGGCGAGTGGAAATCCTCAGGTGAGCGCATATTCCACAAGCGAACCCTCCCGGAATGGTTGACCGTTACCCAGTATATCGAAAGTGACGCTCCGCGACTGGCCTCGGCCGAGGATCGGCTCAGGCCAGACGTGGTGTTCTTCTCCAGTGGTGAAACCACACCGTTTGAAATCGAATTCACCCTGGGCCGGGACACTGACCTGATGCACGTGGTTGCTTCAGATGGCGTCTCGCCGTTGGAATGGCGCAAACCTGGTTCCGGGGATGAGTCATGAGTCGGCCTCAGCGTGGTTTCACCCTGATTGAAGTCCTCGTCGCATTGCTTGTGTTCGGTCTGATTGCAACGGCTGCCGCCGAAGTGGGCGGGAATTACATCACCAGTTTTGAGCGCATACGTGACAAGACGCTGGCAGGCTGGGTGGCGGAAAACCGGATTAACGAACTACGGCTTCAGGATGAGCTGCCAGGGATTTCGGAGAATTCGGAAGATACCGACTTCGGAAATTTCCGCTGGCGGGTCACCACCGTTGTTGAGGCTACGGCAGAGCCCACGATGCGGCGGATTGAGGTAACCGTAGCCAAATACTCCGGGGCGCAATCAGAACCGTTTGCCGTTCATACCCTGGCTGCCTTCCTGGGAGAAACCTGATGGGCATGCCCGCGCGCCAGGTCAGGTTAGCCGGGGAGTCCGGTTTTACGCTGATGGAGGTACTGATTGCCGTCACTATCACAGCCGTGATCGGGCTGGGTGTTTGGCAGGTGGTGAGCAGTGTAATGAACTCCCGGGACCGGGTGGATGAGGTTGCCCAGGCGTTCGACGGCTTGCAGAAAACCATGTTGCTGCTGGAACGTGACATCACCCAGATCATCAACCGGCCCGCCCGGGATGTTTATGGTGATTATTCACCGTCCTTAACCTCAAGGGATGATGCGTTTGCGTTGATGCTGACCCGCCAGGGTTGGCGCAATCCGCTTGGTCTCCGGCGTAGCGGTCTGCAGCGCGTCGGCTGGGAATATACCGGAACTGAACTGCGCCGTCGGTATTGGCCTGTGGTGGATCAGGGGCAGGAAGACGAAAGTCTGGACATTCTGATGCTGGACGAGGTTCTGGAGTTTGAAATCCGGTTTCTGGATGAGAACGGTAACTGGCAGGAGCAATGGCCGGAAGATGATGCTCTGGCGCAGATGACGCCGGGAACCCGACCCGACATCTCCTTGCCTCGCGGGATTGAGATTACACTGGAACATGAACGCTTTGGTGAGTTGGTCCGCACGTTCAGTTTGCCGGATTTTGAACCGTCGCAGGCTCAGGCGGTGATCAATCAGCAACAGGAGAGTCAAATCGAGTCGGAAGATGAAGCGACTGAAGACGGATCTGGCCAGGCCGCGGGCGGGGTGACCGGCAATGGTTAAGTTTGCCGGGAGCAGGCAGCAGGGCGTCGCCCTGATCATGGTGCTGTTGGCGATGGCTCTGGTGGTATTGATGGCATCGGGCATGACTCGCCAGCAAAGCCTGCGGGTGTTCAAGGCTGGCCATTACCTGGCCCAGCAACAAGGCCAGAGTATTGCTCTGGGTGCCGAGGAATTTGCCAAGCGTATTCTGGTTCGGGACTACGAAGAGGATAAGGAAAACAGTGTGATGGTCGACAGCCCGGATGAGTTCTGGGCCATGCACGCTGCCATTCTGCCTCTGGACGACAGTGGTGTTGCCGAGGTCCAGATCGATGATCTTGGAGGAAGAATCAACCTGAATAATCTGGTTACCGCGAGCGGAGAAGTGGACCCCATCACCAAAGACCGGCTCACCCGGTTATTTCGTGCTCTGGGTATCACCGGCCTCACCGTAGACCCGCTTATTGACTGGATGGACGCCGACGACCAGGCCATCAGTGCTTATGGCGCCGAAGACGGCCAGTATCTGATGGCAGACCCTCCGTATCGCACTGGCAACCAGCCCTTTGTTTCCATTACCGAGTTGCGTCTGATTGAGGGCATGACCGAGGAAATCTATGCTGCGCTGCGGCCTCATCTGGTGGCACTGCCAGTCTCTGGCGTCGGCATTAACGTGAATACTGCGACGGCGCAGGTTCTGATGAGTCTGCACGAGGATATGAATGAGGCTCAGGCGGAATCGATTATTGCCAAGCGCGAAGAAGAACGATTCGAAAACCTTCAGGATTTCCTGGCACTGCCGGAGTTCTCGGGGATGGGCCTGAAAGCCAACGGGTTAACGCTTCAGACCCGTTTTTTTGAAGTTGTCTCACGGATTACCTACGATAATCGTGTCGTCAATATGGTCAGCACCGTGTATAGAAACCCGGAGGGCGAAGTCCGGACGGTTCACAGGGATACCGGGCAGAAGAATCGCATTACCAAGGAACCTTACACTTTCTCAGAAGGATAACCATGTCTTACCGCCTTTTTGTCCGGCCGGTGCCTCCGTATGCGGACCCGGACCAGAGCCCCGATGCCCAGCTGTTCAGCTGGGTGCTCCAGGATGCCAGTGGCGATGCTCAGGCCAGAGGCACGGCTGATACACGGGAGCATATCGAGCAAACGCTGGCACAGAATGCGCTGGAGAAAGTGCTGCTGATCGGGCTGATTCCCGGTGACGAGGCGGTTTTCTGTCTGGCGGATATACCGGCGAAACAGACCCGTTTTATTCAGCAGGCCCTGCCGTATGCCGTTGAGGAGCAGATAGCACAGGACATTGACTCGGTGCATCTCGCGCTGGGGCCGCACACGCCTGAGGGCTACCGGGTTGCTGCCATCGATCGCGAGCAGATGGCCCGCTGGCGCCAACTGTTTTCTGGCTGGTACCACGCCCGTCTGGAGGCCGTCTATCCTGACGCTTCACTGTTGCCGGCAGCGGAATCCGGATGGGTGATCTGCCTGGATGCAGAGTCGGCACTTCTGCAGAGCCAGCGGGGAGAGTGGCTGCGCATGCAGGCAGATAATCTTCCGCTGCTTGCAGTGACACTTGCTGCGCCTTCGTCTGACGAAGTGGTGGCCGAAATTCCGGTGCAGCTATATGGCACCGAGGCAGATCTGGACGCGAGCCAGGCCCTGGTGAGTGAGCTTTCGGGAACCACCGGGCTTCTTCGTATCGAAAAGAAGCCGTTGGAATTTTCGGTAACCGAGTTCCTGGCCTGGTCGTACCACCATCACCGGAGCCAGCCCATTAATCTGTGCCAGGGGGCGTTCGCGTTCAAGGCGGAGGGCAGCAGCCCCCTGAAACCCTGGAAGCCGCTTATCGCCGTGGCATCACTCTGGTTCGTGATCCAGATGGGGCTGGAGATCGGTATGGGAATCTACCAGCAGCAGCAGGCGGAGCAGCTTGAAAGCCAGGCTATGGCGGTTTACGGGAATGCCTTTCCCTCGGACCGCCGAACCCATGCCGGAAACGTACGACGTGTTATCGAAGGCCAGTTACGGGTTGCTGGCTCCCAGGGCTCTGACGTCGATTTTATCACCCTGATGAAATACACCGGCGATCAGTACGGCCGGCTGCAGAATCCCGGAGCTGTTACCTTTAACTCGATTAACTACAGCCGGAGCCGGGGCGAACTCGTGGTGGATATCCGGGCCGACAGTTATGATCGGTTAAGCCGTCTGCGTAACGGACTGGCCAGCGAGGGGCTGCAGGCCCAGATCGGTTCCGTGGTCAACGAATCCAGCGGCGCCCGAGGCCGCCTCACGGTCTCAGGAGGATAAGCCCATGTGGTCACGCATCAAGGATCAACCGGCCGTGGGCAAACTGATTGCACGCTATGATCAGTTACCCACCCGCGACCGTCAGGCATTGACTGCTCTGGGTATAGCCCTGTTGCTGGCATTGATTTATCTGCTGATCTGGCAGCCGGTGACTCAGTTTCATGACCGGGCTGCCTCGAGTCGTGAGAATGCCGCAGAGCTGCTGGCCTGGATGCAGGCCAATGAAACGACCATTCAGCGTCTGGGCACGACCGGTGGCGCAGCGACAACCGCGGCAGGGGCTGACAAGCCGGAAGACGGGCGGGCATTGATGGCCCTGGTGACTCGTTCAGCCGGGGAGGCCGGACTTTCCTTGCAACGGTTCGAGCCCAGCGGAGAGGATGCTATCCGGGTCTGGCTTGAAAACGCCGCCTACGCTGATGTGGCAGCCTGGCTTGAGCGTTTGCACAGTAATCATGGCGTGGTGATTGACCAGGCCGCACTGGATCGGGGCAATGGGCCCGGGCAGGTATCCGTGAGGCTTACGCTGGCAATCTGACCGACAAGCGTGGACCCACACTAGTGAGGGAGCAACACAATGGCAGCCAACAACAATAATGCTGAAGCTGTTCTGGTACGCCTGGACGAGACCGCACGAAACGAGGCCCAATCGGTGCTGTTTCATGCCTACCGGGAAGAGCCTACATTCCAGTATCTGTTCGACCACCGGAAACCCGGTTACAGCCAGCGGGTGAGGGCAACCATCCGGGAACTGATCGACCTGTATCTGGAGCTGAATCAGGATGCCATCGGTGTGATGGTGGACGAAACCCTGGTCGCGGTTGCGTTTGTGGGTGAGCCGGAACTCAGGCTGAACCTGGCAGACCAGCTCGGCTGGCGGGTGCGTATGGTACTGACGGCGGGCTTCTCATCCACGCGCCGCTATCTTGAGTATCATCGCAGGATTCGCGACCTTTTGCCGCAGAGGCAGGCGCATCAGTTGCCGTTGATGGGGGTCAACCCAAAATACCAGCACAAGGGGTATGGTCGGATGTTGCTGCAGGCGGTCGAGCGCCTGTGTGAGGAAAATCCCCGGGGCAGCGGGCTGGTACTCGATACCGGGAACAGCCGCTACCTGCCGTTTTATGAATCCGAGGGATTCCGCAGCCTGGGCAAGATCCGGCTTGGTGATTTTGAAGATCACGTGTTGTTCCGGGAAGTTCTTGCGGCCGATGATCATTCGAGCGAGCCGCTGCAACAGCAATCTTGAGGTAAACAGGAGAAACAGTGTCTGAGAGCCATGATTTTGATCTGATCGTTATCGGCGCCGGGTCCGGCGGTGTTCGGCTTGCCCGCATGTCGGCCCAGCGCGGTGCCCGGGTGGCGGTGGTGGAATCCCGTTATCTGGGGGGCACCTGCGTTAACGTGGGATGTGTTCCGAAAAAACTCTTTGTCTACGGAGCACACGTCAGGGAAGAGCTCGAAGATGCACATGGATACGGCTGGTCCGTGCCCACAGACGATGTATCGTTTGACTGGCCAACACTGGTGGCCAACAAGAATGCTGAGATTGAACGTCTGAATGGCATTTATGGCCGATTGCTCGAGAATGCCGGCGTCACCATCATTGAGGGCACGGCCAGTCTCCGCGACCCTCACACGGTGATCGTTGGTGATAAAGCTTATTCGGCTGCGCACATCACAGTTGCCACCGGCAGCTGGCCGGTGGTTCCGGATATTCCCGGCAAGGAATTTCTGCTCACCTCCAATGAGATGTTTTACCTGCCACAGTTACCGCGCCACGCCGTGGTCTGGGGCGGTGGTTACATTGCCGTCGAGTTCGCCGGCATTCTCGCGGGTCTTGGTGTGGAGACCACGCTGCTGTACCGGGGCGAGCTGTTCCTGCGAGGGTTTGACGAGGATATCCGCAAGTTCACGGAACAGGAGATGCGCAAGAAAGGCGTGGATCTCCGGTTCAATGTCACGATTGAATCTGTCGAGCAGTTGAATGCTCACTACCAGGTGAATCTGAGCGATGGCAGCAGCATGGAGACCGGGCTGGTTATGGCTGCGACAGGTCGCCGCGCGCTCGTAGACGGACTCGGGCTGACCGATCTGGGAGTCGAACTCAATGCTTCCGGTCATGTTGAGGTGAACGATCATTTCCAGACGGCGGTACCGTCCATCTCCGCCCTTGGTGATGTCATCGGAACGCCGCAGCTAACGCCGGTTGCGCTGGCGCAGGCCATGGTGCTGTCCCGGCGGCTGTTTGGTGATGGCCAGGGTGATATGGACTACAGCGCCATACCGACCGCTGTCTTCTGTCAGCCTAATATCGGAACGGTCGGGTTAACCGAGAAAGAAGCGCGGGACGCGGCGCATTCGCTGCGGATCTACCGTTCCGAGTTTCGCCCCATGAAGTACACCCTGAGCGGCCGTGATGAGCGCTGTCTGATGAAGCTGATTGTGGACGATAGTTCAGACAAGGTACTGGGCGCCCATATGGTTGGGCCGGATGCCGGTGAAATCATCCAGGGACTGGCGGTGGCTATTAAAGCCGGTGCCACCAAGGCCCAGTTTGACGCTACGATGGGCATTCACCCGACATCCGCTGAAGAGTTTGTCACCATGCGAGAGCCGGTGGCCTGACAGGGTGGATAGCGCCGGAGTGCAAAGCCTGCCAACTCCGGCGCTCGTTGTTACACGCGAATCCAGCGAGAGAGTACCTCCCGGAGCGTATCCCTGCGCACGGGCTTGGTCAGATAATCGTTCATACCTGCTTCTTTGCAGGCTTTCTCAGTATCCTCAGACACATCTGCGGTCAGTGCGATAATGGGTACGCCGCTCTGACCATTTCCCTGTTCCCAGTCGCGGATCATGCGGGTGGCATCATAGCCATCCATCATTGGCATCTGGCAGTCCATCAGAATGACATCATAACCTTCGTGGTCATTTTTGATCCGTCTAACAGCATCGGTACCATTGGTCACGCATTCGGTCTGGAACCCGAACTTCCGCAACAGCGCTTCCGTTACTTTCTGGTTCACCAGATTATCCTCGACCACCAGGGCCCGGGCGGTACCGGTGACCTGTTCCCGTGGCTCATCGGTTGGAGGGTTCTGATAGGCTAGTTCGAATGGCAGCTCGAACCGGAATGAGGAACCCTGGCCGATGTCGGACTCCACCTGCACATGCCCGCCCATCAATTCGACCAGGCGTTGGACCAGCGACAGCCCGAGCCCTGTGCCACCGTGAGCCCGGTTATCGCCGGTGTCCAGCTGCTCAAAGCTGTTGAAGACACTTTGCAGTCGTTCCGCAGGAATACCAGAGCCTGAATCCTTAACCGAGCATTGGACGAGTACGCAGTGGTTTTCAAGCTCAAGCCAGTTCACCCGGATACCGACGAACCCTTCGCTGGTGAACTTCAGTGAGTTGTCGATCAGCCCGGCAAGGATCTGTCTCACTCGCGGCGCCTCCCCAAGCACGGCAGGATGCCGTGGCCATTCACCGAGGAACTGGAGATCCAGGCTCAGCCCCTGCTTTTCTGCGGCGTGACGGTAGGAGGCGACGCAATTGGTGAACAGGCTCTGAAGATCGAAGGCCTGTTGGTCCAATACCAGATTGCCATTGTCCATTCTGGCGTAGTCCAGGATATCGGAGATCACGGTCAGCAGGTCTTCCGTGGATTGCCGGGCCGTGGTCAGGTAGTCGCTCTGGCGCTTGGTCAACGGCTCTTCATGAATCAGGTCAACCATGCCGAGCACGCCGTTCAGGGGAGTCCGAAGTTCGTGGCTCATGGTGGCAAGAAACTCTGACTTGGCCTGGCTGGCGTGTTCCGCTTTCTCCCGGGCACTTTCAGAAATCGCCAGTGTCTGGTCCCGGGCAGACCGAAGTTGTTCCAGATGAACTGCGAGTTCGTTCAACTGTTGCTGTATCTCCGCAATTTCCCGGGCACTGCCCTTGCTGGAGACCGGTTGCGTGGTGTAGTCACCAACAATCAGCTTGCCAACGCGGCTGGACAGTTGTCGCATGGGCTGAAGGATATTGTTCAGGAAATGGTTTGCCAGCAGCAGGCTGAACACCAGCAAGGCAAAGCCCACGGTCAGGGAGCTCCAGAGAATATCCTGCCTTCGGGTTTCCAGAACGTCGGGGTTCACCCCGACTTGCACCAGTCCCACCCGAAGCGATCCGGAATTGAAGTTCCAGCCGCCGGTAAACCAGTCACCCGCTCCACCAGAACCGATCTCCAGTGGTTCCTGCAGAATCTCGGCGTCATAGATGTCGAAGATTCCGTCTGCTGTATGTTCCGATTCGATACCTCGGCTGACAAAACCGAGCTCTTCGCCAACGACGTCGGTCACGCGAATCCAGTCTGCTTTGCTGCGTTTCAGGGACTGCCCGAGGACCTGCTCCAGAGCCGTTGAGTTACCGGAGACCACGGCATACTCAAGTGCTGGGGCGAGGCTGTCTGCGAGCATCTGACTGCTTTGGGCCAGATCCAGACGGGCATCTTCGAGACGGGCTGAGGTAAAGAAAACCATCAACGCCACAAAAATCACGACCGCGGGCAGGGCGCCAAGCAGGAGAAGGCGCCGCGAGAGCGACATGCCGGGAGTGTTGGCTGTGTTGCTCATTGGCCGGCCTCCTGGTTGTTCTCGCTAATCATGTTTTGTACCGCCTGGGCAATCCACTCCCGTTCTGGCATCGGGATGTTCAGGGATCGCGCAACCTGCTGGTTTACCTCAACCCGGTATTCGTCCGGGTAGGTTGGCGCCGGGAAGGTACCGGAGTCGAAATAGGCTATCAGGTGACCGGCTGCAAGCTCAGCCATCTCAATGAACGGCGCGTAGCTGGAGGCGAGGGCGCCGGCCTTGACGTAGGCCTGGCTCGGGCCGATCAGGATCTTGTTCCTGCGATAGGCGGTTAGCAGAATGTGTTTGATATTGCGTGGGTTGTAAATGGCATCATCCTGTCCGGCAAGCAGAAAATCACCGAAGCTGAGGGCACGAATCAGGCTTGGGATAAGTTGATCCTCGGTATCGGCAATAAAGACCTTGGCCTCCAGGCCGTAGGGTGCCAGTTGATCGATGAGGGGTTCGTAAAGTTCTACGCTTTCGGTCGTGGCAAGCAAGGCGACGCGGGTTGCCTGGGGCAGGATGACCTTGCCGGTCAAGGCTTGCCGTAATAAGGGCGCATCGTAATAGACGGCAGAAACCTGGCCGGAAAATCGTGTGGTATACCCCTCGATGAAATCCTTATCAACCAGTAATGCCAAAACCGGAAGATCTCTGTTGGCCTGGCGCACCCGTGAGAATGCGGCAGGCCCTATTGCGATCACTGGTTCATTCTCGAGAACGGCGAGCTGGCTTTCAGTCAGTGGCTCCAGTGTGACCTGGTCGCCAAGCTGTTCTGTCAGCAGGCGAGCAACGTGGTCATCCAGAGCCGCGTTTCCAGATCCAGCAATATAGGCTGATCCGGTCCCCGATTCCTGGCCTAGCGCGAGACCAGAATTCACGAACAGCAAAGCCATCAGCCAGACCAACATAGAGGTGAATCTGGCAAGTTTGAGTGTACGGCCCGTTGTAACGTTACCGTTAGGGTTGAGCATCGTCTGACAGCTGGCCCATTCCATTGACTGTTTAGTTTCCTGCCCTGCACACCGTCAAAAGCGAATACCGGCTTCAACAAAAAACTGGTTATGATCTTCGATGTTGTTGTCTGAGCTTAGCTCAGGTTCCCGGTTCAGGTAATGTTGCATGGATAGCGCGATTTCAGCCGTATAACGGGGCTGGAATATCTGTTTCACCAACCGGGTATCAAAGCGTTCAAACCGGGTGTTGAATTCGTCGGCCCAGTAAAATGCACCAGACCACTTAAAGCCTGCGGGAAGATCCTGAATAATCGCCAGGCTACCCGAGTGCCGGACAGACATCCGCTCCAGCAGTTCGGTCATGTAGCGCTGCTCGTTTTCGTTTACCGTGCCGTCAGATTCCAGAATCGGCGCGCCGGTATACCAGGTCTCCTGATCAAGATAACCGTAGCTTGCTCGAAGCAGGGTGCCGGGAAAATCGAGGCTGGCTTCAACCTCAAAGCCCTTCTGGTCAACGGCCACGTTGTTTTCCAGCGTCCACTCCTTGAGCTGGATAACGCCACTGATCATGTCTCTGAGCTCATCGCGAAAGCCTCTGACTTCAAGCGAGAACAACGCTTGATCCAGAGGAAACTGCCCGAAGTAGCTGATTTCGTGAGAGGTTATGGTCTCCTCCTCAAGATCGTTACCCAGTGTGAGGATACCTGTTTCCTGGGCGGCGTCCTCAATCGTGACGCGGCGACCATCAAGGTCAGAATAGATTGCCGGTCTGACATTACGCAGGGTGTATCCCCAGTCAGGGCTTTGTTCAAAGCCATCAGGAGTTCTGACAGCCTGGGAGAACACAAACCTCAGGGCGTGGTTATTGTTCACCACGAAGTTTGCGGCTGCGCGGGGAGAGAAATAGCTGTCGCCTGTGGTGCTGGTTCGCTCCCAGTTGCCGCCGGCATTAAAGGTGACCCATTGCCAGGGACTGTATTCCAGGTTGCCGAACAAGCGGGACTGATAGTTGTTTCCGCGCCCGTTGAAGTAGGTTTCTGAACGGAAGATATCTTTACGGAAACCCGCGCCGGAAACCAGTTTCAGGCTGTCGCTGACAATCAGCGTATCCTGAGCTTCCAGTTCAATCCGGGTATCTTCGGAATCTGCATCCACTACTGCAAAAGCGTCGGGACCGCCCTGGGATATGAAACAGCGCCGTTCCCGCCCGCCGGCCGTGTACGTGTACTCGTACAATGGAGTGTTGTTTCGGAGGCATTCCACCGTGCTGTCCGGGAAACTGATGGCATATTCCTGGCGCCGGTCAAAGTTCTCAACGCTGGCCTGCAAGTGGATGAAATGCTCGCTTGAGAAACTATGGTTGAGCTTGCTTTGCAGATAGTAGTCCCGCACGTCGATGTCCGGATGGTCCAGCGGATTGAGTTCGCCGCTTTTGTCCTTGTCCTGGTATTTGGTGCCATCGACCACGCCGCCCTGAAGTTCCAGGTTAGTCCCCGGCGTAAATGTCAGTCGAGAATCGTAGATAAAAGAGTTGATATCGTGGCCATCATTGAACGGGAAGCGTTCATCGTCATCGACCTGATAATCAAATCCGTCGAACTTGCGTCTCTCGAAACTCAGGCGCCAGTCGTAACTCGAATCCGCATTGCCGGTGGAGGCAAACGTGCGCAGGTAGCCTCTGGAGCCACTGGTGACCGTCGTTTCCAGGTTGGCGCTGTCCGCAGGATCCCGAGTAATGATGTTGATGGTGCCCAGAAATGCGTTGATACCATAGGCGGCCGAATTCGGTCCTCTGGCAACCTCAATGCGCTCGATCAGCTCGAGGGGCACAGGCATGGTTTCCCAGTCCATGTCGGACAGGGTTGCCCGGTGAGCCGTCCGGCCGTCTACCAGAACCTGCATTCTCCGCTGTTCGTAGTGGACTGTGCCGTGGTAGGTAACCACGGGCTGATGGCTGCCAACAAAGTTCACCACCATGCCTGGCACCAGCCGGAAGACTTCATACAGGCTTCTGATACCCAGGTCCCGAATCAGGTCTCCGGCAATCACCGTCGTACTGCCGGGCACTCGGGTTTTGGGCTGCCGCAGTCTGGTGGTGGTCAGCACTTCCGGTATCGCGGCGTTCAAGCCGGGAATACTGTCCTCGAAACCGGAATCGAGAGTTTGTGCGGTGCCGGGTAATGCCGTCCCGCTCAGGGCCGCAGAGAGAGAAACCGACAACCATATGCGTCCTTGCAAGCGATGAAGAGAGCGTTGCTTTGCAAACAGGTAATTCGTAATGGCCATGTGTGTCGTTCTATAATTTGCCGAGATGAAAATATTGTTATGGTTCTCAACTAATCCTAAGTGAGAGAGCCTCGTTTGTCTCTATAAAGAATACAGATTTTCCATTATCGGAGTTGCTGTTGTATGAACTGTTGGGATCTTCTCGGAATCGAGCCGACGGGCGACCAGGATCGGATACGCCAGGCCTACGAGCGTCAGTTGAAGTTTGCGTCAGGCGATGAGGCTCAAGCCCTGGAGCGGGCCTACCGTGAAGCGACCGGTGGCGCGGAGCCCCAATCGACGGCCAATGCGCCGGACGGGGGCCCGTCATCAAGCCCGACAGACAATGATTCCGGACAACTCCGCTATGAAGACGCTGATTCCCGGGCGCTGACGTCCGAAGAGGCCCAGGTTACCCGGGAAGTCATTATCCAGATCAGGGCGTTGATGAACGATAATTACCGCCAGCAGGACGTTGCTATCTGGAAGGCCATCCTGTGTGAACCCCCGGCAGATCGTGTTGATGTTCGCCGGGAGATTGGTCGCCAGTTGGAGCCCCAGGTTCGCCCGCTGGCAGAAAACGGCGCGCTTCCGGCTCCGGTCGCGCGCTTTCTGGGGGACTGGTTCGAGTGGTTCAGCCTGAAAGATGTTGTTGAAGAACCGGATCCACGGACTTACCCGGAGTCGGATATGCTATCTGGCCGAGGCATGGGGGAGGGGGAAAGCGATTCCGCCGACCAGCCTCCACAGATGGTCAATTTCTGGCCGGCGGTTATTGGCTGGATTGTGGGTTTAGCGATTCTGGCAACCATTTTCGGAGGCATGGGCGGGGGCTGATTTTGCCTGTTGAATTTTCTCACGATACTTCTGCGCAAGAATGGCCCCGACAATCACCTGGATCTGGTTGTAGCACATAATCGGCAACACGATCATGCCAAACCCCGGATGGCCAGAGAACAGCACTTTGGCCATCGGCAATCCAGATGCCAGGCTCTTCTTCGAACCACAGAAAACCACCGCGGCTTCATCCTCCAGACTGAACCCCAGCTTTCTCACCATCAATCGAGCGATCAGCATAAACAGCCCCAACAAGCCGAAGCAGATCAGAATCGCCAGGACGATGGCCTGTACCGGAAGGTTCTGCCACAACCCGCTAACCACGGAGTGAGAGAAGGCGGAGTATACGATGATCCAGATCACACACTGGTCATAGCGCGCCATCAGTGACTCATTGCGTGACAGGTAGCCGCCGAGCCAGGGGCGCAGGGCATGGCCAACCGCAAATGGCAGCAGTAGCTGAAGCACGATGTCTTTCAGTGCCTCGGCAACCGAGAACTCTCCGGCACCCGAGGTGGATACCAGGAGCAGCAACAGAAACGGTGTCAGCATCATGCCGAACACATTGGATGCGGCCGCACTGCAGATGGCAGCCGGTACGTTGCCCCGGGCCATGGCGGTGTAGGCAATCGAAGAAGATACAGCGGATGGAAGTACGCCCAGATACAGAAAACCCAGCCCCAGGTCTTTGGGCATCCACTCGGGCGCAATAGTGTTCAGCTCATTGACCGGCAGTACGGCAAGGGGGAAAAACACGAAGGTGAGGGCGGTAATCAGGATGTGCAGCCGCCAATGGGTGGCGCCGTCGATGATCTGCTGTCTGGACAGGGCTGCGCCATGAAAGAAAAACAGTAAGGCCACTGCGATGGTGCCTGCGGTGCCGAGCGCTTCTGCCGCCTGTCCCGTCACCGGCAGGAACGAGGCGAGAACAATGGCGCCAAGTAACAGCAGGGTAAAGGTGTCTATCCGGAATTTCACAGCTTACTCCTTACCACTGAGGGCATTGAGGCTTGGTGTCAGAAGCGCCCTCGACAGTGCCTCCGCTTTATCGGCATCTTTCCGGCGAATGGCTGCCAACAGCAGTTCGTGGGCTTCCTGGCTGGGTTCCGGGAGGTCTGAATCCATTTCGGTTCGCTCGATGGTCTGGCTGACCGCGTGAGAGAAATAGTCGTAGAGCTCAATCAGGGCAGAATTGTGAGATGCACGCACCAATGAGTGATGAAACCGCTCGTCGTGCCGTATACGGTCCGTAATGACTTCTCCGGCCGCCGCTCGCGCATCCAGGGCCTCGGTCATGGCTTTAAGGTCCGCTTCGTTGCGGCGCCTTGCTGCCAGGCGCGCCGCTTCCGTCTCCAGCGTAATCCGGACCTCAATCTGCTCTGCCAGTCGGCTCCGGGCAATTCTCCTAAGTGTTTCTCCGGCGTCCCTGTTTGCGCGCACGTAGGTCCCGTCTCCCTGTCGGGTTTCCAGCATGCCAACGTGCACCAGAACCCTTACGGCTTCGCGGATTGTATTGCGACTGATCCCTAAAGCCTCCGAGAGCTCTGCCTCGACGGGTAAGCGAGTACCTACCGGCCATTCCCCGCTCTCAATCGTTTTCCGGAGACTGTCAATGGCGGTTTCGACCAGCGAACCTTTGCGGATTGGTGTCAGCATAATGGATCATCCCTCTATATGGTGATCCAATCATCCTATGTATAAGAGCGCGGTTCAACCCTGGCGTTGAAATTCATGAGAGACCTCGGCGGGGCGGTTCCGTGCTGCCGGGCTCAGGCGTTCACCGGGTCAAGAAACTGGTAGTCGGCGGTATCCACTGACCGGGTCGCAAACCGGTAACTGAAGGTGAAGCCGGGCCAGTTCACGGTGTTTCGCCCATGCTCGTCCAGATACCAGGAGCTGCAGCCAGCATCCCATACACTGCCTTCCAGGCCGCGCTGGACCACCTGGCAGTATCGGCTCTGGCGATCCTCCCGCACATCCATGGCCGCGCCGGGGTAGCGGGAGAGGGCGTCCAGGGCACTTAACACGTACCGGTACTGAGATTCGAGCATGAACAGTATCGAATTGTGGGCCAGGTTGGTATTCGGGCCATAGAGCATGAAAAGATTGGGGAATCCGCTGACTGAGATGCCTTTGAAGGCTTTGCTGCCGTTGGTCCACGCGTCATTCAGCGTCAGACCCTCACGGCCGGCAATGTGGATGGGCGAGAGAAACTCGCTGGCCCGAAAGCCAGTACCGAAGATGATGATGTCGGCAGGCCGGTGCTCGCCTGTTTCAGACACAATCCCGGTCTCGTCTATTCGGGCGATGCCGTCTGTGAGCAAGTTCACGTGGGGCTGATTGACCGCTCGGTACCAATCATTGGATATAAGGATTCGCTTGCAGCCAATGCGGTAATCGGGAATCAAATGGTGGAGCTTATCCGGGTCTGTTACCCAGCGGCGGGCTTCTTTCCGGGCCTGGTGGGCGAACAGATCCAGAATCCACGAGAAACGGGTAAATGCCAGAGCCCGGGATTCGTTCTTCCAGTAGATGAGGCCCCGGTAGAGTCGGTCCCACAGTGGCAGCTTTTTAAACAGTGCTTGCTCAAACTGGTGAAACGGCCGGTCCGGCTTGGGCAATACCCAGGCGGCTGAGCGCTGGTAAAGGTCCAGTTGCCCGACCAGTGGCGTAATTTCGGGCACAAACTGAATCGCGCTGGCGCCGGTTCCTATTACCGCAACGCGCTTGTTGCGAAGCTCGGTGTGGTGCTGCCATCGGGCGGAGTGAAAGCAGGCGCCCCGGAAGGTCTCGAGCCCCGGAATGTTCGGTATGGCTGGCCGGTTCAACTGGCCAGTGGCGGTGATTAACACGTCGGCGTTGAATGTGTCGCCGGTTTCGGTCACCACGCGCCACTGGTTGCTGTGATCGTCAAATGTTGCGGACGTTACCGCCTGATTGAACTGGATGTGAGGCTCCAGTTGGTATTTGGTAACACAGGCTTCCATGTATTCGAGGATTTCAGGCTGAGCTCCGAATTTCCGGCTCCAGTCGTGTTTGGGCTCGAACGAGTAGGAGTAGAGGTGGGACTGAACATCGCAGGCCGCGCCGGGGTATGTGTTGTCACGCCAGGTTCCGCCCACACCGCCGGCTTTTTCCAGCAGAGTCAGGTCCGTAAATCCTGCCTGTTTGAGTTTGATGGCCATACCGATTCCGCCGAATCCGGTACCGATAATGAGAACAGAGGGTTTTCGGGTGCGAGCGTGGACCATGGATAATCCTTGTTATTGTTGTACACCAACGACTATAACGGCCCGTTTGTGTAATACATAGGCCGAATCAACCAGATTGATTGTCCGAAAAGGTCAGTAACTCCTCGGCTTTCTGAGCCATCAACTCCCGCAATACCGGCGACTCAAACTGGCGCCGGATACGAATGGCGTAAAACTCCTCGAATACGCCGGGCAGGGCGCCGTAGTCTTTCAACTCGCCGTTTCTCAACTCATCCCGGACCACCACCGGCGGCAGTATGGCGTAGTGGCCGCTGTCCCGGGTCAGCAAACGCATCATGGCCATGTCGTCAACTTCAGCGATGATTACAGGGTGAATGTGGTGGTGATCACAGAGCTGATCGAAGGCCTGCCGGATGTTGTTGTCAGGCCCGGGCAGAATCAGAGGTCGGTCGCGCAGAATATCGGGAAACCCGGGGGCATCCTGGCTGCCCGGTGGCCCGATTACGCTGACCGACTGGCGGGCTATACGGCGTGAGCGCCAGGGCGTTTCTTCGTCACCTTGTACTGGCTGATTCGACAGAATCAGATCGAGTCGGTGCGCTGATAAACGGCGAAGAAGGTCGTCAAGGCTCCCGCTTTGCAGCTTGAGCTCCAGATCTTTTCGTCCCAGCAGGGGCCGCAGGAAGCCTTCCTGAAAGTTTCTGGAGAGGGTTGCGACCGCACCGACTTTCAGAGTTTCCCGGTTGGCCTGACGCCCGGTACGAAACAGCGCCTCCAGTTCCTCCCCCTGGCGGAAAATCTCCTCAGCGTAGGTAAAGGCTACCCGCCCGGCCTCCGATAGTCGCAGTCGCCGCCCCTCCCGGACAAAAAGATCGTAGCCAAGGCTTTCCTCCAGCTTTCGTATCTGGCCGGACAATGCGGACTGTGAGATATGCAGTGATTCGGCTGCCCGGGTGAGGTGTCCGGTTCGAGCCACAGTCCAGAAATAGTAGAGGTGATGGTAGTTCAGACGCATGGTGGTCTCTTGTCTGTTCTTTAAAAGTGAACGATTTGATCTTTATAAACCATTTTATGTATGAGTGCATTAACGGCAAAGTAGGCGTGAACCTGAAGGAGCCCAACATGACAACACTTACCACGACTGCTTCGCTCGTGCTGTTGATGGCCTGGCTGGCCCTGCCTGTTGCCCTGCTGGCGCTGGCTGGATTCGCCAACTGGACGAAAAACCCTCTCAAACTGGCTCATTGCTGGCGCCTGGCGGAAAGCGGTTTCAGGCTGTTGCTGCTGGCAACTGCCACCATTGGTGCAGTCCTGTTGTTTGACCGGCTGGTGTTTGATACCGGTCTGCCGGAGCTCGGCATTCGACTGGGGTTGTACCCGGACGGTCTGGCGGTATGGATGGCTCTGATGGTCTGTTTCATTGCCTGGGTCATTCTTCGTTATACCCGGGACTACCTGCGTGGCGACCCGGCTTATAATGCGTTTTTGCCCTGGTTCCTCACTACAGTGGTCAGTGTACTGGTGCTGGTGTTTACCGATCACCTGCTGGTGCTGGCTGGGGCCTGGGTGGGTGTAAGCCTCTCATTGCACCAGCTCCTGACGCTGTATGCGGAAAGGCCACAGGCTCGCCTCGCGGCAGCTCAGAAATTTATTGCCAGCCGGCTTGGCGATGCCGCCATTCTGGCAGCCGTACTGTTAATCTGGAATCACTACGGCAGCTTCCGCATCCCTGAAATCTATGCTTTGGGCGAAGACCTGGGCCGTGAATCCCAGTCGCTTACCATCGCTTCTGTTTTGCTGGCGGTGGCTGCTGCGCTCAAATGTGCCCAGCTACCGTTCCACGGTTGGCTGATCCGGGTGATGGAAGCTCCCACCCCTGTGTCAGCACTTCTGCATGCGGGCGTAGTCAACCTGGGCGGTTTCCTTTGGCTGCGACTGTTCCCGGTGTTTGAAGGCTTCACGGCAGGGCACATGATCCTGCTGGTTGTTGGCGGGGCAACCGCCATCGTCGCCGTGTTCACCATGATGACCCAGAATTCAGCGAAACATGGCCTGGTCTGGTCCACGAATGCCCAGATGGGCTTCATGCTGTTCGAGATTGCGCTGGGCGCCTACACGCTGGCACTACTGCACCTGCTGGCTCACTCCCTGTACAAGGCGCACTCGTTCCTGGCCGTTGGCCGTACCGTCAAAGTCTCCCGGATTGCGTTTTCAGAGCAAATCAGCAAGTCGCAAGCCGGTCTCGCACTGCTGGCCTCTGGTCTGGCCGCCGCCCTGCTGTGGCAGGCCCCACAACTGGTGGCCCACAAGCCGGTACTGGCGGCCTTGCTGGTGTTCGCCGTTGGCGCTGCCGTTCTGGGTACACCGGGAGCAAGCCAAAAAGGCGCCCGTGTCGTCGTGTTGCTGCTGGCCGTTACCCTGGTCCCCCTGTACGGGGTGCTTAACTGGCTGCTGAGCACCGCTTTGCCTCAGACCGCGCACACAGCCTTGCCGGTTGGTGCTGAGTGGTTCGCCTGGGTAATTCTGGCCGTGCTGTTTATGTTGTCGCTGGTGCTATTCGCCCGCCCGCAGGGCGTGGTGGCGCAGAAGCTCCACTGGCACTTCAGCCAAGGACTCTATCTCGACAAGCCTTTCGAAAAGCTTACCCGCCGCTGGGCACAAACCTGGCTCAATGCCCACGGTAAACCGGCCGACATCCGATTGCGGCACGGGGCTCTGACTGGAGAAAGATCATGAACGCACCTGTTACGTATTCTGCTTCCTGTGAACAGGTCATTCCGGAGCTTGTTAATGAAGCCTGCGAACGAATTGCGCCCATCTGGCCGTTAGATCGCTGGATCGCAGTTAACCCCTGGTGGGGCAGCAGGACTGGACCTGTCGAAAAGGTTTCCCGAGAACTGGACAACCTGTTCGGGGCAGGGTTGTTGATGCCTCCGGCTTTCTACCGGGAAGCCTGGGATGGCGGTCGTATTCAGCGTCCGCACCTTGAGGAAGCTGCCCGCGAAGCGGGTTTGAAAGATGATAGCCAGGCGCTCCTGGCCCAGCTTTCCGGGGCGGCATCAAATCAGCCCGGGTTTGTGTCGGCTCTTGGTTACACCCGCCGTGGTCAACAGGAACCGTCCCTCGAGGAGGTCCGGGAAGAGATCGGCCGCGCCTGTGCGCGCTACTTCGACCTGCGTCAGAATCGCTGGCGGGTTTCTGGTACAAAACAGGATCTGTATCAGTTCTGGCTTAGTCAGTCCGGACGCTCTCTGGCCCGGAAAGCCAGCGTGGAAATGTTGCTGAAGCCTGACTGGCAGGAAGCGGCTGCAACGGTAGCCCGTGAGTTGCCTTACAGCAGCCGCCAACTGCCCCTGGTGATCCACCACCTGCTCGGCCATTTGCTGGGCTGGGCATCCTGGTGCAGAGGTGTGGACTGGCGAGCAGCACTGGGCGATCCTCATGAAAGCGGTACCGAACACTTCTGCGCGCAATTGGCGACCATCTGGCTCATTCATGAGGCCCATGCGCTGATCAATATGACTGAGGCAGAGCGTGAGAGCTGGCAGAATCGTTACGTCAATGCGTTCGATCTGGCGCCGGCCTCCGCTAATGAACAGGCACTCTGGATATGGCATCGGGCCTATGAGCTGGCCTGGCAGTCCCGTTTCCTTGACGATATCCGCTCCAGTGAGCGGAGCTCGCTGGCGGAACCGGATCCTGTGGCGGAAGTGCAGGCCGCCTTCTGCATAGACGTAAGGTCCGAAGTCATTCGTCGACAGCTGGAGAAGGTATACCCTGAAATCAGAACGCTTGGCGTGGCGGGCTTTTTCGGCATGCCCATTGTTCATCACAGGCATGGTCCAACCGATGACGAAGCCCGGCTGCCGGGACTGCTGGCGCCGGTGTATCGGTACTCGGAAACCCTGGGCAGTCCGTCAGAAGACCGGGAGCTGGACCGGAAACTGGACAGCCGCGAACAGGTTCGGGAGTCCGTACGCCGGGCCAAATACTCCAGCCTGTCTACATTCACACTGGTGGAAACCACTGGCCTTGCCTGGGCCTGGAAGCTGGTTCGCGACAGCCTGAACAGAAACTCTGCAAAAGCAGAGGCGGTGGAACCCGGCAGGCTCCACCACTGCGTGGACGGCTATCCTTTGTCAGATCCTGAGCGGGTAAATCTGGCGGAAGGGCTTTTGCGGGCGATGTCCCTGACCAAAGGCTTCGCCAGCGTGTTGTTGCTGGTGGGCCATGGTGCCCATACGGACAACAACCCCAACGAAGCTGGTCTGGCCTGCGGAGCCTGTGGCGGCAAAAATGGAGGGGTAAATGCCAGAGTGGCTGCCGAGCTGCTGAATGACCGGCAGGTGAGGGCGGGCCTGGCAGAGCGTGGCATTGTTATGCCCGAGAGCACCATTGCCCTGGCGGCTGAGCATTGCACGATCACGGACAGAATAACCATTTACGGGCGGGACCAGGTGCCCGACAGCCATCAGCGGGTATTTAATACGCTGGTTGAGAAGCTTGAGGCTGCTGGCCAGGCCTGTCGCAGAGAAAGAGCCACCAGTCTTGGGCTTAATGGCAAGACCGATGATGACCTGCTTGCCGAACTCAAACGCCGGACTCGCAACTGGGCGGAAGTGCGGCCTGAGTGGGGCCTGGCCAACAATGCCGGGATGGTGATCGGCCCGCGTTCACTTACTCGCTCACTGGATCTCGGAGGGCGCTGCTTCCTGCACGACTATGATCCGTCGCAGGACCCGTCCGGAGAGGTTCTGACCCTGCTGATGTCTGCGCCCATGGTGGTGGCAAACTGGATTAATCTGCAGTATTTCGGTTCCGTTGCCAGGCCGGATATCTTCGGTGCCGGCAACAAACTGCTGCACTCGGTGGTTGGCGGCAACCTGGGTGTCGTCGAGGGGAATGGTGTCGATCTCAAGATCGGACTTCCGTTGCAGTCAGTATTCGACGGTGAGCACTGGCGCCATGAGCCAATGCGCCTTGCGGTGGTGGTCGATGCACCGGCGGAACGTATTGAAGCGGTAATCCGGGGTAACGCCGATGTCCGGGCTCTGGTGGAAAACCGCTGGCTCTGGTTGCACCGAGTGGAGGGCGACCAAACGCTGCGTTACGACGACGGCAGGTGGGTAACCACCTGACCGCCGATTACATATTGCTGGCGTTGGCTGCCTCGGTGTATTGCCAGTCGATCGTGCTCGGCTGAACGCTGTTGGCGACAAAGAGGTGGCCAACGTCGGGTACCGCGTACCAGAGTTCACCACGGGTGGGGTTCTGGCGCGCAAACTCCGCATGGCTCATGCCGATTTCCCAGATTTCATCGCTCTGCCAGCCTTCCGGGGCAAGTTCAATACGCACTTCCGAGCCGATCAGGCTGATGGCTTCAATGCGCAGGGGCAGGCGGGCCTTGGCCGCGGGGGATCGGGACAGCTGAACTTCGTGGGGGCGCAGATAGAGCTGGGCTTCCTGATCCTGACGAATCCCCGGCAGGGATACCCAAGCATCGCCCTGAACCAGTTTCTGACCTTTCACCAAGCCCGACAACACGTTGACGTGGCCCAGGAAGTCGAAGACGAACCGGCTTTCTGGCCGGGCATACAGTCCAGTCGGTGAATTCACCTGTTCCACCTGACCCTGGCTCATAACCACCACCTGGTCTGACAGCTCCAACGCTTCTTCCTGATCGTGGGTCACGAAAATGCTGGTGAAGTGGTACTCGTCGTGTAACGCGCGAAGCCAGCGGCGCAAATCCTTTCGGACTTTGGCATCCAGGGCGCCGAAGGGCTCATCCAGCAGCAGAATACGAGGCTGAGTTGCCAGCGCGCGAGCCAGAGCAACACGCTGTTTCTGCCCACCAGATAGCTGTGCCGGATAGCGTTTGGCCAGTTCCGGCAACTGAATCATTTCCAGCAGCTTGGCCACCCGTTGGCGGATCTCCTGCTTTGAGGGGCGCTGCTTTTTTGGGAGCGACTCCAGGCCGAACGCGATGTTCTCGGCAACAGTCAGGTGCCGGAACAGGGCGTAATGCTGAAACACAAACCCGATGTTGCGGTCGCGAACGTGTAGCTGGCTGACATCGTCACCACCGAACAGGATCCGGCCGGAATCTGACGACTCCAGCCCGGCAATAATCCGGAGCAAGGTGGTTTTGCCCGAACCAGAGGGGCCGAGAAGGGCAGTGAGCTGGCCTTCGGGGATATCCAGAGAAACATTCTTCAGCGCCTGGAAGCCGCCGAAGTTCTTGTTGATCTGGTCAATGGTGATACTCATGTCACGCACCTCCTTCTTCGGGCGTCGCGTGTTCAGCTCGGGACTGACGCCATTCGACGAATGCCTTTGCAATCAGTGTCAGGATGGCGATACCCGCCAGCAGCGAAGCGCTGGCAAAGGCCCCGACAATGTTGTAATCCTGATAAAGCAGTTCAACATGCAGCGGTAAGGTGTTGGTTTCTCCGCGAACATTGCCGGATACCACCGAGACCGCACCGAATTCGCCCACTGCGCGGGCGTTGGTCAATACCACACCGTAGATCAACGCCCACTTGATATTAGGCAGCGTGATCTTGCGAAAGATCCGCCAGCCGGAAGCGCCCAGCACCACGCCGGCTTCTTCCTCCTCGCTGCCTTGTTGCTGCATCAAGGGGATCAGCTCCCTGGCCACAAACGGACAGGTTACGAATACGGTGACCATCACGATGCCGGGCCAGGAGAACATCAACTGAACGTCGTAGTTGCTCAGCCAACTGCCCAGCCAGCCGTTCCGGCCATAGAGCAGCAGGTACAGCAGACCGGCAACAACCGGTGATACCGCAAATGGAATATCGATCAGGGTGATCAACAGCTTGCGCCCGGGAAAACGGAACCGAGTAACAGACCAGGCGAGGGCTGTCCCGAAAACCAGGTTAAGCGGCACCGTGAGTGCGGCCACAAACAAAGTCAGGCCGATGGCATCCAGGGTGTATTCATCCAGGACATTGCCGGCAAAAGCGCTCCAGCCTGTGCTCAGCGCCTGCGTAAAGATCACCACTACGGGAATCACCAGCATGATCAGAGTAATTGCGAGGGCCAGCCCGATCAGGCTGCGGCGCACCCAGGGTTGGTCACCAATACGGCGGTTTTGCGCAGCCATCTATCGACCCTCCAGCCTGCGCAGGTAGCGACCCTGCCAGAGGTTGATGGAGAACAGCAGAATCAGCGACGCCAGCAATACCAGCGAGGCAATGGCACTGGCGGCCGCGTAGTCATACTCCTGCAGACGGATGAAGATCATCAGGCTGGTGACTTCGCTGACGTAGGGCGTGTTGCCGGCGATAAAGATAATCGCACCAAATTCGCCCAGGCTGCGGGTGAAAGACAGGGCGATTCCGGTCACCAGGGCTGGCCACAGCGAAGGAAAGATAACTTTGCGGAACACACGCCCGTCAGATGCCCCCAGGCTAACAGCGGCTTCTTCATCGGCTGGCGACAGCTCCTCAAGCACTGGCTGCACCGTACGCACCACAAACGGGATGCTGGTAAATGCCATGGCTACAACGATGCCCAGGGGTGTAAATGCAACCTCCACACCGATTTTGGCCAGCCATTGGCCGTACCAGCCATTCTGGGAAAACAGCGTTGCCAGGGTGATGCCGGCGACAGCAGTTGGCAAGGCAAAGGGCAGGTCGACCACGGCGTCGACAATGCGCTTGCCCGGAAACTCATAGCGAACCAGCACCCAGGCCAACAGCAACCCGAACAGGCCATTGAACAGTGACGCTGCAAGGGCCGTCCATAAGGTAACCTTGTAGGACTCCACCACGCGCGGATCGGTGATGGTGAACCAGAACTGGTCCCAGGTCATGCCGGAGGTTTCAACGACCAGCCCGGTCATCGGCAGCAGCAAAACCAGGCTGACAAAAAACAGCGAAATGCCGAGGCTCAGACCGAATCCCGGCAATACCCGTTTGTTTCGACGACCAAGGCGCCGCACGGGGGCGACGCCTGCTTGAGCGGAGGTGGGCATGGCTTGCTCTTACCGGCGCCGCTGCAACTGGTCCAGCTTGCCGCCACTGCTGAAATGGGTACTCATGGCGTTTTCCCAGCCACCGGCAATCTCTTCGATGGACAGCAGTTTCAGTTCCGGGAAGCGATCGGCATTCTCGGCTTTCACGGCGTCGTTGTGAACACGGTAGTTGAAGCCTGCCAGCAGGCGCTGGGAGTCTTCGGTATAGAGGTGCTCCAGGTACTCCTTGGCCAGCTCGGCGGTGCCATTCTGTTCAACGTAGTCGTCAATCCACGTCACCGGGAATTCAGCCAGGAAGCTTACCTTCGGCGTGACAGCCACGTATTCACCGTTCTCGAAACGGTCTGCAATGTTCAGAACCTCCGACTCGAAGGTCAGCAGGACATCGCCAATGCCGCGCTCAACGAATGTGGTGGTGGCACCACGACCGCCGCTGTCAAAAACGCGTACCTGACCGAGCAGGTCCGCCATGAACTGATCAATTTTTTCCTGATCGTCGCCAAACTGGTCCTGGGCGTAGCCCAGAGCGGCAAGGTAGGTGTAACGGCCGTTTCCAGAGGTCTTAGGGTTCGGCATCACCAGTTGAACGTCTTCGCGAACAAGATCGTCCCAGTTCTCGATATTCTTCGGGTTACCCTCGCGTACCAGGAACGCCATGGTTGAGTAATAAGGCGAGCTGTTGTTCGGCAGGCGATCGGCCCAGTCTTCAGGAATCAGACGACCGCGCTGGTGCAGGATGTCGATGTCGGTCACCTGGTTAAACGTTGCAACATCGGCTTTCAGGCCCTGGATAATGGCCTGCGCCTGCTTGGATGAACCTGCGTGGGACTGTTTGATTTCGACCGTTTCACCGGTCTTTTCCTGCCAGTGCTTTTTAAACTCTTCGTTGTAGGCAGCGAACAGTTCGCGGGCGATGTCGTAAGAGGTGTTGAGCAGCTCCCGGTCTGCAGCCAGTACCGGTTGGGCGGAGAGCAGGGCGGCGCCGAGCGCGATTCCCTTGAACAGTTGCTTCATGACGAGCTCCTCAGAATGATGGTTCTAATCTGAGGAGCAATCTAACAAAAGGTTTTAAGAACGAAAAATATTAAAAATAAATATTCAAAGGCTTGTTTGGCATATGAGAGTCGGCAATTAATAGCGTAGCAGTGCCGAGCCCCAGGTGAAGCCGCCGCCAAAGGCTTCCAGCAACACAACCTGCCCACGCTGGATTCGACCATCGCGGACGGCTTCATCAAGCGCCAACGGGATGGATGCCGCCGACGTGTTGCCGTGGCGATTGACGGTCACCACTACCTGATCCATGGGCATGTCCAGTTTGCGCGCCGTGGCAGCGATAATCCGCAGGTTGGCCTGATGAGGAACCAGCCAGTCGATCTCGGATTTCTGCATCTGGTTGGCCTCCAGGGTTTCATCGACAATCCGGCCGAGCGTGTTCACTGCCACCTTGAAGACTTCATTGCCTTTCATTTCCACAAACGCCTGGCCGGCCTTTACCGCATCAAAATCGTTGGCGATGCCACAGGGGACGTGCAGCAACTCTTCATACCGTCCATCGGCGTGCAGGTGTGTAGACAGAATACCGGTCTCCTCACTGGCCTCCAGCACAACAGCGCCGGCGCCGTCGCCAAAAAGCACGCAGGTGGTACGGTCTTCCCAGTTAAGGATGCGGGAGAATACCTCCGCGCCGATCACCAGCGCTTTTTTGCTTGAACCGGTACGGATGAACTTCTCGGCAGTGGCCAGCGCATAGACGAAACCGCTGCAGACGGCCTGAATATCAAAGGCGGGGCAGCCCTGAATGCCGAGCCGGGCCTGCAGGATACAGGCGCAACTGGGGAACACCTTGTCCGGCGTGGTGGTGGCAAAAACAATCAGATCAATATCCGTGGCTTCAATGCCGGCGGCCTCAATGGCGTTCAGGGCCGCCTGTTCAGCAAGATCTACCGTGCTTTGTCCGGGCAGGGCAATATGCCGCTGTTCGATACCAGTGCGTTCGCGGATCCACTGATCAGAGGTCTCCACCTTCTGTTCCAGGTCGCGATTGGTAACGATGTTATCCGGCAGATAGGAACCGGTTCCGGCAATGCGTGCAAAGGTCATGGACAATTTCCAAGGGTTTATAGGGTAACGATAGACCCATGCTAAACCTTTGCAACCGGATTGGTTATTAGCGGATTGTCAAAGACTGCCCGGGCGACACATTGGGCGCCCGGGCAAGGGGTGGGAGATTAGCCTTCTTTCAACGTTTTCATATCAATGACGAAGCGGTACTTCACATCGCCTTTCTTCATGCGCACGTAGGCTTCGTTGATGTTCCGGATATCCAGCATCTCGATATCACAGGTGATGTCGTGCTCCGCACAGAAATCCAGAACCTCCTGCGTTTCCGGCATTCCGCCAATGAGAGAGCCGGCTACCACGCGGCGCTTGGTCACCAGCAGGCCGGCCTGAAGGGCGGGTTCAATTGGGGTGAGCAAACCCACGAGAATATGTGTGCCGTCGTACTTCAGACACTTCAGGTACGGGTTGAGGTCGTGGGCTACAGGAATGGTGTCGAGCAGAAAATCGAAGGAATCTGCGGCGGCTTTCATCTGTTCCTTGTCGGTGGAAATGATGACGTGGTCCGCACCCTGCTTCTTCGCTTCCGCCACCTTGGCTTCAGAACGGGTAAAGATAGTGACTTCGGCACCCAGCGCCTTGGCGAATTTCACGCCCATGTGGCCGAGACCGCCCATCCCCAGCACGCCTACCTTGTGGCCTTTTCCGACCTTGAAATGCTTTAGGGGTGAATAGGTGGTGATGCCTGCACACAGAATGGGCGCCGCACTGGCCGGGTCGAGTTTTTCCGGCACCCGAACAACAAAGCGTTCGCTGACAACAATCCGCTCGGAATAGCCGCCGTGAGTGACCGAGCCATCGTGGCGGTCCAGGCTACCGTAGGTCATGGTGGAGCCTTCAATACAGTACTGCTCCAGGCCGGAGTCGCAGGCGGAGCAACTGCGACAGCTGTCTACCATGCAGCCCACGCCCACCAGGTCGCCGGCTTTGAAGTGACTGACCTCTGGCCCAACGGCGGTAACCCGGCCAACAATTTCATGGCCCGGAATGACCGGATATTTTGAGCCACCCCAATCATTTTCAACGGTGTGGAGGTCGCTGTGGCAGACACCGCAGTAGTCGATCTCGATCGCTACGTCGTCAGCACGGAGTTCCCGGCGATCAATGGCGTAGGGGGCCAAGCCGGAATCCGGTGCAGTGGCGGCGTATGCTTTGGTATTGGCCATTCGTTCACTCCTTTTCAGTTTTAGAACAAGGATCACGGTTCTGCCGCGGCAGGACAGTTACCTTGTGTAACTCAGCACAGTTCAATTGTAACCTACGTATTCCACTCCATCAGGGATGACCAGATGACAAACACGCAATCTCTTAAAGCTGTGTGGCTGGCGAGCGCAATCGCGCTGGGCGCGGGCCTGGTCAGCGGTTGTATGCCGGGCACCATTGCCACCGGCGTGGGCACCGGCTTTGTGTATGAGCAGAAACAGGACCACAAGCACCGCCATGAAGTGGAGCGGGCGGTGGATCAGTACGTCGAAGACCACGCCAACTCTCCGTGCAGGCACGGGGAAGACCGGGTAATGGAGTCTGCGGCGGAGATTCTCAAGGAATACCGGTTAACCGGTTTGAATGAGGTGCTGGGCCGACTGGATAAGATCTATCAGGATGAAAGTCAGCCGGATCATATCCGGGCCGGTGCCCTGTACAACATGGCGGTGTTGCAGTCGCGCCGCAAGGAACCCAACAAGGTGCTCGCGCGGGAGTACTTCAAGCGCCTGTATGTAGAATTTCCCAATGAATATCGCTGCATCTTTGAAGAATCAGACTGGCGGGATTCAATGATTGAACAGCAGTTGCTGCTGCCCGGCGAGACGGTTGAATCCTTCCTGAGAGATGCGAAAGCCGATGTGGAGCGCATGAAGCGGCAGGACTGAGCCTGCCGCCTTTAAGATCAGATCAGGCTATCCAGCCGAAAAAGAAATCAAACAGCCAGGAGAAGAAACCGCCGCTGCTCTGGGGGCGCGGTTCTGCCTGGGCTTCCTGATTGGCAACCGGCTCGCTGGCGTTTGCCACTGGCGCATCAACAATCACGGGTTCCGGTTCTTCTTCAACAACGAGCGGCTCGTCCGGGCCCGCTGCGGTAGGCTCGGTGGGCAGTTGGGCGATCAGCTCTTCGTTATCACCAGTGACCACCTCGACAACTTCTGCCGAGTCCTGATCTGCGGTGACTGGCGCTTGACTGCTTTCGGCAACGGATGAAGAAAGCTCTGTAACACGCTGTTCTGTTTGGCTTTCATCCGGACCGGTTTCAGATTCTTCTGCTGGGACCGATTGCGCTGCTGTCTCCAGGGCCGCAACCTGAATCTCTCGCGGTTCTGCGGCATCCACGATCTCTGGCTCGACAGTTTCCGGTTCAGGTTCCTGAGCTTCGGGAATTGGCTCCGGCTTGGGCTCTGGTGCGACAGCGGCAACGGAACGGGCGGGTGACGGGACTTTTGCGGTAATTCCAAGTTGACCACGTGCCGCAGACCGGGAAGCCACAGAATTGCTCTGGATCGTTAGGGCCGGAGCCGCCTCAACACCAAGGGATTTGAGCGTGGCTGAATCCAGATTTCCGCTTGCCGAGAGCTCTGGGCGATCGGACTGATACTGACGAATGGCAGTTCGCAGCTTGGCGTCTATCCAGCCGTCGGCCGTGCCGATATCGTAACCGGACCCATAAAGCGCATTTTCCGCAGCAAAGACGGTATGAGTGGGAGAGGCTGCCTGGGCCCAGCCACAGATGGCAATGCTTGAGACAACGGCCAGACTTTGCGCGGCGGTTTTGCGGCGTCCCTGCAACGGTGAGCGTTTCATGGCGAATCCCTCCAGAGGCTCTTTGGTATTGTTGTTTACATATTGTTACCGAGTGTCTTCACGGTATCAGGGATTAATAGTTGCGCCTATGAAGTGGTTAACAAGTTGGCGCAAGGTGCCCGTAGGATGTTGCGGAGGTTGCTGGTATTGTCACAACCCATCAGGCACAGAACGGGCAGGGCGTCCCCGGCAGTTTTGGTAGAGCAAGCATGCAGAATCTCGATTATCGCGTTATACAGCAGGCCATTGACTGGCTGGAGCAAGGGCAGACGATCTGGCTGTGCACCGTGCTGTCCACGTTCGGCTCTTCCCCCCGGGAACCCGGAGCGATGATGGTAGCGAAAGCCGACGGAGCGCATGTTGGGTCATTGTCCGGCGGCTGTGTTGAAGAGGATTTCCTGGATCGACTGGTGCAGGGGGAATATACCTTGCCATCCGTTGTTATTAGATATGGTGGCGACAGCGAGGAAAACCGCAATCCAAAGGTGAAGCTGCCCTGTGGAGGCGCATTGGAAGTACTGGTGGAAAAGCGATCTCCGGAGTCACATTTTGTCGATCAGCTGCGGACGCTGCTGCAACGGCTTTCAAGTGGTGAAGCTTTGGAGCGGGAAGTAGGCCTGGCTGGTGGCAACGTCAGTCTCCACCCTGTCGATGATCACGGTAGCCGGGTCATTTGGGAGCAGGGTAGCGAGACCATAAAGATTGTCGTCGCACCCGTCGCGCGATTGATTCTGGCCGGATATTCAACCGTAGCGGACGCCTGCGCCCGGTTTGCTCTGGGTCTGGGTTATGAGGTGGTGCTTTGCGACCCACGGGAAGACATCGCCGGCACCCACAATTTGCCCGAAGGTGTCGAGTTTATTCCCCAACTGCCCTCCGTATACCTTGGCAAAGACGGTGCCTGCGCCCCCTCGACGGCCGTAGTGGCCACCACGCACGATCCAAGGATCGATGATCTGGCGATGATGGCCGCGGTCAAAACGCCAGCGGGCTATATCGGTGTCATGGGCTCAATGCGCACTTCAAAAGCCCGGGCGGAACGGTTGAAACGCAGTGGCGGGCTCACTGAGGCCGAGATTCAGCGTATTCATATGCCCGTGGGGGTGGATATCGGCAGCAAGACACCGGCCGAGATTGCCCTGTCGATTATGGCGGATGTGGTTCGCGCCCGGCGCCAGCTTTTCCGGGCGGTCAGTTAACGCTCTCGGCTCGCGGGTTTCGAGGGTAGTACCGGTCGGGCAGCCGCTCGATGTGCGGAAAGAACCGGGTGTCTTTGTAGGGCATCTTCATATATCCGGACACGCCAAGCCCGGTGATTTGCTCCACCGCAGACAGGATCTCGTCCAGCAGCGTCCGGAATTCCGGTTCCCGCTCGGGGTCCAGCAGCCGGTAATGGCTGTGGATCTTCAGGTGCCGGGGCAGGGCTTCGAAGATGATCATGCCGGTGTGGTGGATGTCGTTCAACCGTTCCAGTGCCCGGATAATCGTCTCGGGTAATACCAGGAATTCTTCCGGGTCGGGGCCATCCTCAAAATAGGAATGCACGCGGCTTTCATCTTCCACTTCCGGCGCTGCGCTCACTTCGTAGTGTAGATTCATGCCGGGGGAGACCAGAAACGGCTGGCCCTGATCTTCACGATCAATGTGCAGGGTGTTACGGGCGTTGAACAGGCAGCTTTTGAATATCCCTTTGCGGTAGATGGCCTGGGCCAGGTACACCATGTTATTGACGGCCTGGACAAAGGCCGATTTCAACGTCGGATCATGCAGGTTCAGAGAGGTATCGATATAGATACCGTCGGTTTCCCAGCGTACCGCCAGGCCTCCTTCCACAGGGTAGCGCCCGAGCCGACTGACCGCCGCCAGAAACGCTTTCTCGGTTTCCCCCATGCCCTGCATGAAGTTCTTGTAGTAGCGGTCGAGTTGGACGTCGTTCACATCACTCAGGGTCTCCGGGGCACCTTCCTCCCGCAAAAACGACTTCCGGGAACTGTATACCACGGTATCAATTTCCTGCCCGGACGCCCGCACCCATACCGGCACCTGCGGAGTGGTCGGCCGTGCCGGAAGGTCAATCATCACCGTGCGGGCCATTCGGGGCATTTCCCGCAAGTAGTAATCACCAGCCTTGCGGCGAGTCTCCGGGTCGGGCGACAGCATGCCATCAAGCATTCGGGCAAATTCCATGGGAAGCCCCAGAGACGCAGCTGGAATCGCCCGGTGCCCAAACCGACAGGATTGGGCAGAGGCGAGGGCATACAGGGTTCCGGCAGCCCCCTGTTCATCAAAGCGGGGCGAGGAGAGCCCGCCGTTCAGCTGCTCCTCGCCGATAAAATAGACATCGCCCAGTCTGGCATTGGTTTGCTGCAGGTTATCCGACATCAGTTCCATCACATTGGCGGTGACGAACTGTTGATTGGCATCCAGCTGGGCGAACACCGAGGACCCCCAGTCAATCAAGGCAATGTTCTCGGTGCGGGCGTCAAACACCAGGTTGGACGGTTTGATGTCACCATGAACAATCGGACGGCCGGCGGGCCCGGTTTCCCGGCGCAGGCAGCGCAGAATATCCGCCAACTGGTCCGCTATCCGAATAATAAGCCGGGGCTTCAGACGGCCTTCCTGCAGCGAGACTTCCTCCAGATTGAGCCCTGCGGCTCGTTCCATGACCAGGATAGGTTGGTTGTTGGCGCGCTGGAAGGCGATCAGTCGCGGTACTCTGGGGTGGTGCACCTGCTCCAGAATGAAGGCTTCGTCTTCCAGACGATCCTGGAGGTGCTGGGGCAGGTTGATGCGGGTGAACTTGAACACATGTTCCGGCCCCGGCGTATCCAGACCAGGAAAGCGGCCGGCAAACACAAAGCCATAGGCACCCTTGCCAATCAGTTCAACATCCCGGTAACCCAGTTGGCGGAGCTGGGCAACGCAAAGCGCCACCCAGTCCTTGAGCTTCTTGGCATCATCGTGGCTGAGCAGGTAGATCGACTGCTCTTCCGGTATATAGAATTGCTGAAGATGCTTTTCCTGCTCCATCACAGCCCGTTAGCCCATATGCAACAGCATGGTCTGGGGCGACTCCAGATAGCTCTTCCAGAGGTTGCAGAACCGCGCGATGGTGCCGCCGTCAATAATGCGGTGATCGCCGGCCCAGCTGATCGTCATGATCGCCCGCTCAACCACCTGACCATTGGCATCGAAACGCGGTAGCTTCTGGGTGCGGCCCAGCGCCACAATCGCCACTTCCGGTGCGTTGATGATGGGCGCAGCGTAGGTGCCGCCCAATGCGCCGATATTGGAAATGGTGATGGTGCCGCCTTTGAGATCATCCTGGCTGACACGTCCGGAACGGGCGGCCTCAGTCAACCGGGCGATTTCCTCGGCGATCCCCAGCAGCGTGAGCTGTTCAACGTGCTTGACGTTGGGCACCACCAGGCCAGCTTTGCCATCTACCGCCATGCCAATGTTGCAGTGGGGCAGGTAGTGGATTTCGGTCACGTCCTCGTTTAACTGACTGTTCAATACCGGGTATTCCTGAACAGCCAGAGCCATGGCCTTCATGAAGAATGGCATGAGCGTTAGCCGGGTGCCTTTGGCTTCAGCCTCCGGCTTCAGCTGTTCCCGCAGCATGAGCAAGTCGGTTACATCAATATCCTCACTGTAGATAAAGTGAGGGATGGTGGTTGCCGACTGAACCATCGCCTTGGCCATGGCCGTTTTCATGCCTTTGATCGGTTCCACGCGGACTTGCTGATCACCTTCGGCGTGGCGGCGAGGCGCCGTGCCGGGGTCAACCTGACGTTCGGTGGCGCTGGGCTCTGATTTGGGCTGTTCCAAATGCGCCAGAACATCTGCCTTAAGCACCCGGCCATCCTTGCCGGAACCGGCAATGTCGCCCAGGTTCAGCTCGTGCTCGCGCACCAACCGACGGACCGCCGGGCTTGCTGGAATCCGGGCCCGGGTGCCGGTTGCCACCGGTGTCGCTTTTGTGGGCGCGGCGTCCGCCGACGGCCTGGATTCACTCTTTGGCTGAGGAGCCTCTTCACGATCCCGCGGGATGAAGGCAAACAGCGGTGAATGCACCCGCGCCATGGATTGCTGCTCGTGGTAGAGCTTGGTGATTCGGCCGGCCTTGGGGGCGGTGATCTCAACCATGGCCTTATCGGTCATCACGTCCACCACCGGCTGATCTTCTTCGATTTCGTCGCCCTCGGCGACGCGCCATTCAACCACCTCGCACTCGACAATCCCTTCACCGATGTCGGGCAAAATAAAGTCTTCAGTCGCGTTATCGTCCCCGCTTTGTAAGGGTTCCGCTTTGGCTACAGCTTCCGGGGCAGCATCTACCTGCGGCGACTCTTCAGCGCTTGCTGGTGCCGGCGCCCCGGCCTCGCCACTCTCATCCACCAACTCGAACAGTGGCGCATGCACCTTCGCGATATCGCCTTCCTTGTAATAGAGACGCGTAACCCGGCCCTTGTAGGGAGCGGGTATTTCCACCAGTGCCTTATCGGTCATTACTTCAGCCACCGGCTGGTCTTCCTCGATGACGTCGCCTTCGGCTACCAGCCATTTGACCAGTTCACATTCCACGATACCTTCGCCGATATCGGGCAGAATAAAATCACTCATGC
>Ga0114900_1000242_pt1 | contig 45604 bp, 40 predicted proteins | sample MalvireepMed_231_FD_89685 | JGI IMG/M metagenome (GOLD analysis project Ga0114900, IMG submission 89685) | Marine viral communities from the Global Malaspina Expedition - Malaspina viral metaG DeepMed_231 | ecosystem: Environmental > Aquatic > Marine > Oceanic | place: Mediterranean Sea...
CGCGCGCGGCCGGTTCATCCCCGGCGGCGTAGGGCTGGGGTCCCGGCGGCGCCGCAGGCGGAGTCTGGGCCTGAGCACGCGCCTGGGTCGGGGTCGGGCGGGGCGCAGGCCGGCGAGCCGGCCCGGCCGCGGGCTCGGCTTGTGCCGTGCGTGTCGGCTGCGGCGCAGGAGCATCCTCCACCGCAGCGTCGGCCCGGGCGGCCAATTCCTCAGCCTCATAGCGATCGGCCAGCTTCTCGGTCATCTCGCGGGCCTCGGCGGGCGGCATCTGGGCCATGATCGCGGCCAGGGCGCGCGGGCGCATGGCCTGGGCCACCGGCAGACGCACCGAGTCAGCCAGGGTGTTGAACACCGCCGCCGCCTCTCTCGGGCGCATGGCCTGATAGACCTGAACCAGCCGGTTGACCTCGGCCTGTTCACGCTCGTCGGCCTGGCCGAGCATGCCTTCAAGCTCGGCCTTGACCGCGTTCAGTTCCGCGATCCGCTCGTCCAGCTTCTGCTCGGCGGCGGCCATCAGCGGCAGCATGGTGGCGAAGTCCGCATCGCGGGCGTCCAGTTCGCCGCGACGATCCGACAGGCGCTGGATGATGCGCAACTCGGCCGGAGAGATGCCGGCTTGCTCAGCCAGTTGCTCCTCGGACAGGGCGCAGACGGCCGGAGCCGACGCGATGGTCGGCAAGGCCACGTCCTCGGCGGCGGTGACGCCCTCCTGGGCCCAGGCCTGGGCGCCCTGGAACAGGTCAGGCGCCAGCCCCACCGCACGCACGGCGACGATGCCGCCCACGGCGATGGCGATCAGGGGGAGGACGCGGGGCATCTTCATCAGGCGGGCTTTCCGGAAATCAGGCGGCGAACAGGTCTTCGTCCAGCTTACGCCGGGCGCGGTTCAGGCTTTGTTGAGCAGTTTGGTTAGCGGCCAGAGCCTGCAGGATCATGGAGGCGCGCTCCGCCGCCTGCTCCGGGGCCGGATCGGCTTTGGCGACTGGCGACGCGGCGGGCTCCAGGCGGCGCTCCAGAACCACCGGCGCCGGGGCCGGCTCGGTGCGAGCAGCCGGTTCGGCGCGCTTCGGCGCATTGGCCATCAGCGCTTCCAGTTCGGCTTTCAACTGGCGTCCCTTGACGATGCGATCATGCAGAAGGTCCGTGTCCTGCCCGGCCGACTTCAGCGCCATCAAGGCATTCTCGGCCTTGCCGGCGGCGGCGTTCAGCTCGCTCACCGCCTTGGCGAATTCGGCCTGTCCGTTGCGCAGGGCGGTCAGCTTGCGCTCCAGCCGGATGCCGAACGCCACGGCGCCGATCAACAGCAGCATCAGGACCCCGTCCAGGATCAATCCGGTCGCGCTCATCGTTTTCCTCCGGTCAGCCGGCTGGCGGTTTCAACACTGATGGGCCGCTCCACGCGCACGGCGATGTGCTGGCCCTTGCGGCCCATGCGGCCGGTGGTCACCGGGATCGAGCCACAGCGCACGCTCACCTCGCTGTCGGGCCCGGCGTTCAGCATCAGGGTGTCGCCGACCTTCAGGTCCAGCACCTTCTGGAGCGACATCTGTTGCTCCTCCAGCACGGCGCGCACCTCGGTCTCGGTGGTCCAGAGCTCGGTGGCCAGGTGGCTTTCCCAGATATTATCGCGCCCGAACTTCTCGCCCATGAACTGCTGCAGCAGCATCTTGCGGATGGGCTCCAGCGTCGAATAGGGCAGCAGCAGCTCCACCCGGCCGCCGCGATCCTCCATGTCGATGCGCAGCTTGACCAGGATGGCGGCGTTGGCCGATCGGGCGATGGCGGCGAAGCGCGGATTGGTTTCCAGCCGGTCCAGATTGAAGTGCACGGGGGTCAGCGGCTCGAACGCCGCCTGGGCGTCGGCCAGGACCACCTCGATCATGCGCTGCACCAGCATGCGTTCGATTGTGGTGTAGGGGCGGCCCTCGATGCGCAGGGCCGCCGTGCCGCGGCGGCCGCCCAGCAGCACGTCCACGATGGAATAGATCAGGTTGGAGTCGACCGTCAGCAGGCCGTAGTTGTCGAGCTCCTCGGCCCGGAACACCGCCAGGATCGCCGGCAGCGGGATCGAGTTCAGGTAGTCGCCGAAACGGATCGAGCTGATGTTGTCCAGCGACACCTCGACGTTGTCGGAGGTGAAATTCCGAAGGCTGGTCGTCATCAACCGCACGAGGCGGTCGAACACGATCTCCAGCATCGGCAGGCGCTCATAGCTGACCAGCGCCGAGTTGATGATGGCGCGAATGCCCGAACGGTCAGAGCCGTCGTCGTCGCCAAGGTCGAAGCCGAGCAGGCTGTCGATTTCGTCCTGGTTCAGGACGCGCTCCGACAGACCCGCTTCGCCGCCGGCCTCCGCTTCGCCTTCGGGGGATTCGGCGTCACTCATGGCTTACTGCACCAGCATTTCTTCGATGAGCACCGCATCCACATGACCCGGCTCGGCGATCAGGTTCACCCGTCGCAGCAGTTCCTGACGCAACTGATGGCTTCCGGCCGACCCGGCCAGTTCCTCGGGACGCAGTTCGCGCAGGTATCCCTGCAGCATATCCTGCAGGCGGGGCGCCTCGGCCTGGAGAGTCTGGGCCAGATGGGCGTCTTCCATCTCCAGGGTCAGCTTGAGCTTAAGCAAGGTCGGCCTGCCGCTGGAGGACTGAATGTTCACCACCATGTCGGGCAGGGTGAAGAAGGTGACGCCGTCAGGGCCGGCGGCGATCACGCCGACGCCCTCGGCGCCTTCCGTCGGCGCGCCATGGCCGTCGCCGCCCTTCTTGGCGGGAGGCGGCGGAGCCGCGTGCGCCTCGTCGCCGGCTTCCTCGGCCGGGGCCGCCGGCTTCATCAGAAAGAAGGCCGCCGCGCCGCCGCCCAACACGAGCACGCCGACCGCCGCGCCGATGATCAGCAGCATCGGCGGCTTCTTCTTGGCGGGTGCGCCCTCACCCTCGCCGTCGCCGCCCTCGGCGGGCGCGTCGGTCGTTGCGGGCAGGCCCGCGTCTTTCTTTTTCTTGCCGAGTTTCAGCATGTGTCCAGACGCCCCGAAGCTGGCGAATCTCCAGCCTGTACATTCCAGCACCAGAAGACGCGGGTTTGGTTAACGAGGCGTTCATAACCGGCAGTTTCTGCCGGGCGACGAGCCGGGCATTCCGCATCAAACCCTTGCGCAACAACGATTAACCCTTTTGGCCCGCCCCTTGCTCGGGGTTGGTCTCAAGGAGTTGCCCGTGGAAAACGCCGCCTACGTCGCCCTGTCCCGTCAGATGACGCTTCGTCGCGAACTGGACATCGTGGCCAACAATATCGCCAACGCCGACACCACCGGCTTCAAGGTGGAGCAGTTGATGGTCGGGACCGAGGTCGGTCAGCGGGCGCGCAATCATGGCATCCGCCCTTCCGCCAGCTTCGTGCTGGACAACGGCGTGGGTCGGGATTTCGGCCAGGGCGCGCTCAGCCAGACGGGCCGCACCCTGGACTTCGCGATCGAGGGCGAAGGCGCCTTCTTCACCGTCGCGGCGGGCGACGGCGAGGCCTACACCCGCGACGGGGCCTTCACCCTGGACCCGGAAGGGCGGCTGACCACCGAGGCCGGCAACGCGGTTCTGGGCGACGGCGGCGAGATCATCCTGAACCCCGCACTCGGAACCCCGACCGTGGCCGAGGACGGCACCATCACCCAGGACGGTCAGGTCACAGGCCGCCTCAGTGTCGTGCGTTTCGCCCTGCTCTCCGTGCTCGAAAAGGGCGGCGACGGCCTCTACCGCAACACCGCCAACGAGGCCCCGGTCGAGGCCAACGACGTCCAGATCCGTCAAGGCATGCTGGAAGGCTCCAACGTGAACACCATCCTCGAGATCACCAACCTCATCGAGATCAGCCGCGCGTACGAGCGCGCATCCAAGATGATCGAAAACCAGAACGACCTGTCCAAGCGCGCCGTCGAGCGCCTCGGCCGTCCGAACTAGGGAGAAGCTGACCATGCGCGCACTTCGCACCGCCGCCTCAGGGATGCTGGCTCAACAGCTGAACGTCGAGGTCATTTCCAACAACATCGCCAACATGAACACGGTGGGCTTCAAGCGTCAGCGCGCCGAGTTCCAGGATCTGCTGTACCAGAACGTCGAGCGCATGGGGGCCCAGTCCTCCGCCCAGGGCACCGTGGTCCCCACGGGCATCCAGATCGGCGCCGGTGTGAAGGCCGGCAGCGTCTACCGCATCATGACCCAGGGCTCGCCCACCCAGACCGGCAACACCTACGACCTGGCCATCGACGGGCGCGGCTACTTCCAGGTGACCATGCCCTCGGGCGAGATCGCCTACACCCGCGCGGGCAATTTCTCGGTCAATCAGGAAGGCCTGCTGGTCACCGACGACGGCTACCAGGTGGAGCCCGCCATCGCGATCCCTCAGGAGGCCGTGGACGTGTCCATCTCCCGCGCCGGGCAGGTGCAGGTGATCCTGGACGGCGAGGCCGAGCCCCAGGTCGTCGGGCAGCTGGAAATCGCCACCTTCTTCAACGAGGCGGGCCTCGAGGCCATCGGCGACAACCTGCTGCTGGAGACCGCGGCATCGGGCCCCGCCACCATCGGCGCGCCCGGCGACATCGGCTACGGGCAACTTCTGCAGGGCTACACCGAAGCCTCCAACGTGGACGCCGTCAGCGAAATCACCGCCCTGATCGTGGCCCAGCGCGCCTACGAGATGAACTCCAAGGTCATCTCCACCGCCGACGAAATGCTCAGCGTCTCCGCCCAGGTGAAGTCATGATGAGAGCCGTCTATCGCCGCCCGGCCTTCGAGGTGATGCCGCGTCGCCGCCGCGCCCGCATCGGCGTGGGCGCCGCCGCCCTCGCCGCCCTGATCATCGCCACGGTGGCCGCCACCCCGGCCCTGTCGAGCCCCGTCAGCCTGTCCGCCGCCCCCATGGACGACGACGGCCGCATCACGCTCGGCGAGCTGTTCGACGGCGCCGGCTCGGCTTCGTCCGTGGTCGTGGCCCGGCGCAGCGGCCCGACCGCCGTTCTGGACGCCGGTCAGATCCAGGCCGCGGCCGCCCGCGCGGGGCTGCACTGGAGCAACCCCAACGGCCTGCGCCGCATCGTGGTGCGACAGGGATCGTCGGGGGCCGCCCTGACCCAGGCGTCCGCGTCCGCCGGGCGTCCCGGCGCGACCGTGGAGGTTCTGACCTACGCCCGCAGCCTCGCGTCCGGCGATGTGGTCCAGCCCGAGGACGTGGTCTGGTCGCAGGTTCAGGCCCACCAGGCCCCCGCGGGCGCGCCGCAAGACGCGGCCGAGGTCATCGGCCTGTCGGCCCGCCGGGCCATGCGCGCTGGCGCGCCGGTCCAGGCCCGCGACCTGACCGCGCCGGAAGTGATCGCGCGCGGCGACATGGTCCAGGTGGCCTTCATCTCGGGCGGCGTGCGCCTGACCGTCACCGGCCGCGCCACCCGCGACGCCGCCATGGGCGAGCCCGTGATCGTCACCAACCTCGACTCCGGCCGCGCCATCGACGCGGTGGCGGTCGGCCCCGGCCAGGCCGTGGCGGGTCCCGCCTCCCACGCCGCCCGCGCCAATCCCCGACAATTCGCCGCCCTGCGCTAGAGGAACCTGTCATGCGTAAAGCCCTCGCCGCCATCGCCCCTCTGCTCCTTCTGGGCGCCTGCTCCACCGCCATGGAGGCCGTACGCGGCCCCGAGCTGGCCCCCATCGGCTATCCCGCAGCCCTGGTCCCGGTGAACCAGCAGGTCCTCCCCGCGCCGGAGGCCCGGCCCGCGTCGGCCAACGCTATCTGGCGCACCGGCTCGCGCACCTTCTTCGGCGATCAGCGCGCGCGGAATGTCGGCGACATCCTGACCGTGGCCATCGACATCCGCGACCGCGCCCAGACGCAGAACTCCACCCAGCGCAGCCGCGCCAACGAGATCAACTCGGGCGTCACCAACTTCTTCGGTCTTGAGACCGAAGCCGCCGACGCCATCGGCGGCGCCTTCGACCCCTCGGCCCTGATCGGCTTCGGCGGCGGCTCCACCTCGTCCGGCTCGGGCAGTGTCAGCCGCTCCGAGAACATCAGCCTGACCATCGCTGCGGTCGTCACCGCCGTCATGCCCAACGGCAATATGGTCATCCAGGGTCGGCAAGAAGTGCGCACTAATCGCGAAGTGCGCGAGCTGACCGTCGCCGGCATCGTGCGCCCGGAAGATATTTCCTCCGCCAACGTGATCCGCCACGACCAGATCGCCGAGGCCCGCATCCACTACGGCGGACGCGGCGACATCAGCCGGGTCCAGGGCGCCCCCGCCGCCCAGTCCCTGGTGGAGCGCTTCAACCCGTTCTGACCGCACGAAACGGCTCAGCTTCCGTTCATCTTCGCCCTGTCACGTTTCGACAATCGAGGAACGCCGGAAGCTGGGCCGTGAACTGTTCACGGTCGTCCGCGTTCTGATCGGCGGAGGCAGTAGCAGTATGTTCAAGATTCTCATTCCCGCCGCCGGTTTTCTGGGTCTCGTGGCCCTCGCCGCCCAGCCCGCGTCTTCAGCCTATGAGGTCCAGCAGGACGTGCAGCCCATGGGCTGGCACCTGCATCAGGAAGGCTCCATGGCGAAGCTGACCTACGGTGTCGCCAATTCCGATCAGCTCGCCCTTATGATGACCTGCGATCCGGGCGATCGCAGCGCGGTGATCTACGGGGACGTTCAGCCTGATTCCCCCCGCTTGATGCGCGCGTCCCTCAGCTATTCCGAGCCAGATCCGCTGTCGGGCGGCGAGGCTTATGAGACCCGCATCGCCCTGAACGACTCGGCCCTGATCAATCTGGTCGAGCGCGGGGCGTTGCAGGTCGAGGGTGCGGCCGGCGCCTTCACCCTGCCCGCGACCGACGCAGAGCGTTCCCTGGTGTCGCGCTTCATCGGCTATTGCGCTTCGGATCGCGCCTGACCACTCTTGGTTCAGGATACGGGGGCTTGAACCATGACCGCATGGCTGTTGATGGCTGCGGCGCTGGCCGGCCAGTCGCCTGAACAGGCGCGTTGGACCTGGACTCTTTACGGCGCTGAAGACGAAGGCCAGGTCGTTCTGGCCAACGAAATCCCCGACACCCCCCATCTGCGGGCCACCCTGGAGTGTGAACCGGGCAGCGGCGCGGTCATGGTCTCGATATTCGATCGTGAAGAGGCCGATGGCGGCTATGTCTCGATCCGTTCAGGCCAGGCCTCCACAGCGTCGCAGGGCGAACGGACTGACAGTGGCGGCGCGACGCGCCTGACCGCCTCCCTCCGCACGGAACACCCGGTGTTCGCCGCATTTCTGGAAACCCGCTCGTTAACCCTGCATCAGGGCGAAAACCGCTGGGCCGTGCGCGTGGACGCCCGGCACGGCGCCCTGCTGACCGATTTCGCCGCCGCCTGCGGCGGCTGACACTGGAGCCCACATGCCCCCCTTCAGAGCTTTGGCCGCCACGGCGTCCCTGCTGGTCCTGACCGCCTGCGCCTCGGTCGATAGCCCGACCTCCGAGCCCTATGTGCGTCCGGAAGGCCCAGCACCGACGCCCATCGCCGGATACGACTGGCACTTCAACGCCCATCCCGACGGCGCAGCCCTGGCGTACGGCGTGGCTGAAAGCGACGACGTGCGCCTCAGCCTGCATTGCGAAACCGGAACGCCGGGCCTGATGCTCTACAAGGACGTGGAAGAAGGGACCGAGCCGGTCATCCATCTGGAATCCGGCGGCGAAACCGAACGCTTCCCCGCCGACTCCCAGCCGTCCATGCTCAGCGGCGGGGTGATCCTCAGCGCCTCGGCCGATCCCGCACATCCCGTGTTCCAGCGCTTCCGCCGTGTGGGCTGGATCGCGTCCTGGGTCGGTGACCGCCGCGAAGCCTACGCCGCTCACCCTGGCTCCGAAGCCGCCGTGGAAAGCTTCTTCAGCGCCTGCGGCTAACCCACCGCCCCGACGCAGCCCTCCGGCCCGCCCGGCGCGAGGCGCGCATCGGTCAGGGCCAGGGTCCAGCCGTGATGGGTGTGCAGACCCCAACGCCGGGCGCCGGCGCCGTCGCCCGCGTCGCCCCCGGCCGAAACCACCACCCGCCGACCGCCCGGCAAGGCCGCCGGGTCGATGGGACCGACCGCGAAGGCCGACGGAACCTCGCCGCCGAAGCCTTCGAACACGCTCAGGTGCGCCCATTCCTTGCGCAGGCCGATCCACCAGGGCGTGTCGTTGTTCACAGCCAGCACGGCCACGCCGTCGCCGTCCGAGGCGAAGCGCAGCGCAGACTCGGCGTCCTGGACCATGCGGATCTCCGCCGCCCGACCGAAACGCTGGCGCGCGCCGTCGAAGGCCCGGGCGGGTTCATTGGGCGACCAGACCTGGACCTTCAGCTGGCCCTGCTGGGCCAGACCCCAGCCGACGATCTCGCGCCACAGGCCCGTGACCGCCTCCTTGTGCGGCGCCGCCGCGCGGCCGTGCACGTGGGCCAGCACGGCCTTCTCGCGGTCGGGGCGCAGCTTGGTGTGCGGGCCGGTCGGCGCATCCTTGGCCCGGCCCACCTGGGCGGCCAGATCCAGACGCTTCTGGAACAGCTCGAGCAGCTGGTCGTCAACGGCGTCGATCCGGGCGCGCAGGGCGGCGAGCGCCTTGTGTTCGGGAGAGTCGGCGGCCGATTCAGGCCAGACCTGATGCAGGGTCGAATTGGGCATGGGTGATTTCGCTGGAGAGGAGTTTCAGGGACAGGGGCGCGGTCCGCCGCTCTGGCGTTCAGAGCGGTCGCCGGCGAGGCGGTCGGTTTTCAGAAAACCCGACGCCTCAGCCGGCGTATCGAAACTCGGAGGCGAAATAGCCGAAATAGGCCGCGCGCGAACGGTCAGAGGTGGAGACGGAAAGCGCGCGCGACATGGACATGACAAGGGTCCGGCAGTTGCGATCAGATCGACCGTGTCGCCCAGAACACGCAAAATCCTTGCGCCGTCAACCCTCTGAGGCCGTCAGCAGCACAAAGCGCGTGCGGTTATCCGCCGAATCCTGCAGATCGTGGCGCAGAATCGACAATCCGTAGATTTCAGCGGCGGGCGGCGGCGCCACGGCTGCGCGGCTGCGATCCTTCGCTTCGGCCACATCCCGCGCCGCGCCGGCGGTGTCGAACACCTCGCGCGCCTCAAGCCCCAGGTCGGCCAGCGCCTTCACGCATTGGCCGAGGGCGGCGGGATGGCTTTCGGCGGTCTTCAGATCCGACAGGCGCGCGCCCGGCGCCGCCATCAACGCCAGCCGGATCGGCCGCCACACCTCGGTGACCACCTCCAGGCCCGAGGCCGCCACCAGATCGGCGGCCGGCTGGACCACGCCGATGGTGGAGTTCTCCACCGGGATCAGGGCCAGGCCGCACTCGCCCGAGCGCACCGCATTGATCGCCTGGTCGAACGTCTCGAACGCCACCGGTTCGTCCCACGGCCGCAGCGCCAGGCACGCCGCATGGCTGAAGGCGCCGGGCGCGCCCTGATAAGCCACCCGAGCCGGGCCTTGCGATGGATCCGATGCGTTCATGTCCCACATATCCGCCGTTTCGCGCAGGACGCCAAGGGCCCGGAGGGGATGATCTCGCTCGCGCTGCGGTCGGTTAGCCGTCGGCGGCCTTGGAGTGTATGATGGGGTCATCGCGAGACACAGCGTCGGGGCGCTCGCGGCTGGAAGAAAGCGACCCTCGCGCCGCACACTTCCGCCTTCACACGAAAAGCACGGCCTCGACACGCAGCCCTTCCGGCCATCCGGTGGTCTGTGTGAGAGCGCCCTGCAAGATCCACGGATGAGGACCCATGACCGGAAGCACGCCCACATGGGACGAAAAACACCTTCGTCTGGGCGTAAAGGCCGCCGGGATCGCCCTCTGGTCATGGCATGTCGATACGGATCAGTTGACCATGGACGAGATCGGCTATGATCTGTGGACCGTGCCCAAGGGGACGCCCGTCAGTTTCGAAGACCTTTCCGCCCACATTCACCCTGCGGACCGGGACCGGGTCCGGGTGGCCTTTCACGCCACCCGCGGCATCGTCGGTCCCTACGAGATCGACTTCCGGATTCTGGTCGAGGACGACGTGCGCTGGATCTCCGCGCGCGGCCGGGGCGATGACGAGGGCATCAAGGCCCGCGTCATGTACGGCGTGTTCCTCGACGTCACAGGCCGCAAACACGCCGAAGAGGCCAACGAACTGCTGGCCGGCGAGATGAGCCACCGGGTCAAGAACCTGATGGCCGTCGCGGGCGCCCTCACCTCCATGACGTCACGCTCGGCTGAAACCAAGGAGGACATGGCGCGCGACCTGACCCATCGCCTCGCGGCGCTGGGCCGGGCCCACGATTTGATCCGGCCTGTGCCCGGCCAGGACAAGGACGGCGCCCTGCTCGGCGACCTCCTGTCCCTTTTGCTGGTCCCCTACGACGATCTGGGGGCGTTCAGCGGGCGCATTCGCGTATCCGTGCCTCGCATGAGGATTGGCGAAGGCGCGGCCACGGCGTTGGCCCTCGTCATCCACGAACTGGCCACCAACTCGGTCAAGTACGGCGCGCTGTCCGCGGTGGAGGGCCTGCTGGACGTGTCCTCCACCATCAAGGACGAGGAGGCCGTCATCGTCTGGACCGAACGCGGCGGCCCGCCGGTGAAGCCGCCCGCGGACACTTCGGGCTTTGGAGGCCGGCTTCTGGACCGCGTCGTAAATCGACAATTACGCGGGACGATCGAGTACCAGTGGCAGCCCGAGGGCCTGATCGCGACCGTGCGGGTCACATCGGAGCGCCTTTCGGCCTAGACGGTCGAAACGCCGCCCTGCCGCCTGTTGTGCAAGGGTGGAAGAATGCGACTATGGCGTCGTCGGAATTCACGGAGCCACCCATGATCCTCGCCGCCGCCAGCCGCCGTCGTGTTCTTGCGGGTGTGGGAGGCCTGGGCGCCGCCGGTCTGACGGGATGCGCCACCACCGCGCCCGCCTCCCCTGCCCCGCTCCGCCCCGGATTTCAGCCGCGCGTCCTGGCGCCCCTGCGCATGGACATCTCGCGCCTCACCCACATGACCGTCTGCCTGCGCCCGTTCCGCGCCGCCGGCCCGCGGCTGGACGTGGAGACGGTGGGCGACAAGCGGGTGGTGCACAACTACGGCCACGGGGGCAGCGGCTGGTCCCTGTCCTGGGGCTCTGCCCGGATCGCGGCGCGCAACGCGCTGGAGGGCGGTCATCGCGACATCGCCGTCATCGGCTGCGGCGCCCTGGGCCTGACCGCCGCCCTCACCCTGCAGCGGGCCGGAGCTCGCGTGAGCATCTACGCCGCCGAACGCACGGCCCAAACCCGCTCGGCCCGCGCGAGCGGCGTCTGGTCGCCGGATTCCCGCATCGCCGACGCCGCCCGGGCCCCCGACGCCTTCGGCGACGTGTGGGAGCGCATGGCCCGCGACTCGTGGGCCATGCACCAGACCTATGTGGGCCTGCCCGGTCGGCCGGTGTTCTGGAACGATAACTACATGCTGCGCGATGCGCCGCGCGCCGCCGGGACGCAGCCCGCGCCGCACCCCGCCCAACCGGCCATCGACTTCGCCCATTATTCCGACCGTGTGCGCGACCTGGGCTCGCGCTCTCGCCCGCTGGAGCCGCACGAGCACCCCTTCCCGGTCGACCAGGCGCGTCTGGGCCTCACCATGACCTTCAACGTCGCCGCCCTGGCCGCGCGCCTGACCGACGATTTCCTGCGCGAGGGCGGCCGTATCCAGCAGATGACCTTCCACACCCCCGCCGACCTGGCGCGCCTGTCCGAGCCCGTGGTGGTCAACTGCACCGGCTACGGCGCCCGGGCCCTGTGGGGCGACTACAGCATCACCCCCGTGCGCGGCCAGATCAGCTGGCTCGCCCCCCAGCCGGAGGTCGACTACAGCCTCTATTATAGCGGCGTATCAGTGGTCCCCCGCCCCGACGGCATCGTGGTGCAGGCGCTGGGCGGCAGCGACATGTACGGCTACGGGATCGAGGAAGAGGTCGCCGACCGCGCCGAGGCGGAACGGGCGATCAACACGGTCGCGCGGCTGTTCGCATAGCGGCGAACGTCTCGTCCCGCGTCAACCACCATCGTCCAGACTTGAACGGAACAACGCTTCCACCGAGCCGCCATTGGCCTCGAGTTCACGCTCCACACGCCTGCGGCTCTCATAGTAGAACAGCGCCGGCGTCCGCCGCCCCTCGGCGATGAACCGGGCCGCTGTTTCATCAGACAGGCTGCCCGAGCCCGATACGTGGTCGCAGTACCCCTCCACAACCCAGGTCGGATACAATCGGTGGCCCAGAAAGCCGAACCGATGGCGGATCAGCACATGGGTCCGTTCGTGGGCGATGACCCCTGAAAGATCACGGGCCGGGAATGGATCCACGCTGTTCCATACCTCGTCCCTGACGACGCTGGAGCGGTTGATCACGATGGTCTCGGTCGGGGGGCGCGAGATGGCCAGCGCGCCTGAACTGAAGGTCAGCAATCGCCAGCGGAGACCTCCATTCGTGAGATAGATCGGACGCTTCAGCACCTCGTCCTGGAACAGCGGGCTCGCCCGTACCAGGGCGTCCGCGCGGCCTATGACCTCCGTGATCTCGTCCGGGATCGGGGTTTCGGAATAAACTCGCGTCTCGCCAACGGTCCGCACATGCGGAAACAGCAGCAATGGCGGATAAAACAGGCTGGCGATCAGATAGACCCCGGGGACGCAAAAAAGCGCCCCGGCGAGTGCAAGAACGATCGCATGCCGCATCGGCATTTCCCCCGCGCCGTTACTCACTTCTGGGCGAGGATGATTACGCCGCCTCGGACGTCTCCACCCGGCCCGACTTCAGCCGTTCGGCCACCAGGAAGGCCAGCTCCAGCGCCTGGTCGGCGTTCAGCCGCGGGTCGCAGTGCGTGTGATAGCGGCTGGACAGGTCGTCCTCGGTCACCGCCTGGGCGCCGCCCAGACATTCCGTGACGTTCTGGCCGGTCATCTCCAGATGGACGCCGCCCGGGTGCACGCCCTCGGCCTCGGCCACGTCGATAAAGCTGCGCACCTCGCCCAGAATGCGGTCGAAGGGCCGGGTCTTGAAGCCGGTGGACGCCTTCAGCGTGTTGCCGTGCATGGGATCGATGGACCAGATCACCCGTTTGCCCTCGGCCTTGGTGGCGGCCATCAGGGCCGGCAGGCGCTCGCCCACCTTGTCCGCCCCGAAGCGCCCGATCAGGGTCAGGCGACCGGGGACGTTCTCCGGGTTAAGGGCGTCGATCAGGGGCAGCAGGTCGTCGGGCTCCATGGTCGGGCCGCACTTCACCCCGATGGGGTTCGAAATGCCCTTCATGAAGTCCACGTGGGCGCCGTCCAGCTGACGCGTGCGCTCGCCGATCCACAGCATGTGGGCCGAGGTGTCGAACCATTCGCCCGTGGCGCCGTCCAGCCGGGTCATGGCGGACTCCACGTTCAGCAGCAGGGCCTCGTGGCTGGTGAAGATCTCCACCCGGCTCAGGTCCGGATGCGTGTCCGGCGTCACGCCGACCGCCGCCATGAAGGCCAGGGCCTCGCTGATCTTGTCGGCCAGGTCGCGGTATTTGGCGCCGTAGGCGTTCTCGGCCGCGAAGCCCAGGGTCCAGCGGTGGATGTTGTAAAGGTCCGCATAGCCCCCGCCCGCGAAGGCGCGCAGCAGGTTCAGGGTGGCGCTGGACTGGTGATAGGCCTTCAACAGACGCTGCGGATCGGGCAGGCGCTCTTCAGGCGTGAAGCCCATGCCGTTGATGATGTCGCCGCGATAGCTGGGCAGCTCCACGTCGCCGATCTGCTCCACCGCTGAAGAGCGGGGCTTGGCGAACTGCCCGGCGATGCGGCCCACCTTCACCACCGGCTTGCGCCCTGCGAACGTCAGCACCACCGCCATCTGCAGGATCAGACGCAGGGTGTCGCGGATGTTGTCGGTGGAGAATTCCTTGAAGCTCTCCGCACAGTCCCCGCCCTGCAGCAGGAAGGCGTTGCCCGCCTCCACCTGCGCCAGCCGGTCCTTCAGATTGCGCGCCTCGCCCGCGAACACCAGCGGCGGCATGGCGCGCAGCTCGTCCTCCACCCGGTCAAGAGCGGCCATGTCGGGATAGTCCGTCGGCATGTGCCTGACGGGTTTCGATCTCCAGCTATCGGGGGTCCAGCGCGTGTTCATTTCAACAAGATAGGCAAACGGGCGCGGTGGAACAACGATTATGCGCCGATCGCCGCGATGGCGGATGAGGTTTTCACCTCACCAGGCGCCCAATTCCCGCAGTTCTTTCGCCAGATCCTGGGGCAGGTCGGTCGACTCCGCCGTGCTCAGATCAATCGGCGCGTCCTTCGCCTCGAGGTACCTCCAGCCCTGAAACGGTCGTCGGGCCAGCGGCGCGGTGCGGATGACCTGCGGCTCCAGGGTGATCTCGCACCGGCTGGCCTTGCCCTCGCCCGTCGTCGTGATGTCGAGGATCGGCTGGCGGCATCCGGCCACGCCCTTGATGACCCAGTACAGCGACCCGCCGTCCTCGATCTCGGCCGCCCGTTTCGGCGTCATGCGCGTGTGCACGATCAGCGGCCGCCCCAGAGAGGCCCGCGTCTCCAGCCACTCGACCTCGGACACGCCCACGCACAGCTTGATCAGATGCAACGCCATGGGCCGGGTCTAGCATCTGCACGGCGGCGGGAAAGGGCCGCGGATGTCGCGGCGGGGGATAAGCCTCCCGTCGCCGAACCCAAAAAAGGCGAAGGCCGACCCCGGCGCCGGGATCGGCCTTGCCTGTTACGGCTTCAGAGATCCAGCGTGGATCAGAAGCTCATGCGCAGGCCCAGGCTCACGCGGCGTCCCGACAGCTCGTACATGGTGGGGAACGAGGGATCCATGGTGTAGCCCTCGGTTGTCTCGTCGGTGACGTTGATCCCCTTGAGGCTGATCTGGGCCCAGTCGGTCAGATTGTAGCTCATGGAGATGTCGGTCTGGCCGTAGCCGGCGCGCCAGATCGGGTACATTTCGTAGCCGATGGCTTCGACGTAGTCGTCCTTGTAGTTGTAGGACACCCGGGCGTCGAAGCGGCTGTTCTCGTAGTAGAGGGTCAGGTTGTAGGTGGTCTCGGCCAGGCCGACCGGCGGGGTCGGGATGCCCAGGTCCGACTCGCCGGTCAGGGAGCTGTCGAGCAGGGTGTAGTTGGCGTTGACGCCGAAGCCCTCGAGGCTGCTGTGCAGGATGTCGAGCGGCATCACGGCCACCAGCTCGATGCCGCTGACGTCGTACGAGCCTTCGGCGTTCACCGGCTGGTAGACGTCGAAGTCATAGACGCCGTCGATGGTGCCGTTGGCGTTGTACTTGGTCACGTTCGGCACGACGCCGGTCAGCTCGCTGCGGACGACGCCCTCGATCTCCTTCCAGAAATACGACACCGCCAGCAGGCCGCCGTTGTCGAAGTAGCGCTCCAGGCCGAGCTCCCATTGGGTCGCATAGGTAGGCTCCAGCGCCGGATTGCCGTCGGTGAACCGGAACGAGTTCCAGCTGGCCGTGCGGCGGTAGGCCAGGTCCGTCAGGGCCGGCCGGATCAGGGTCTCGGAGGCCGCGCCGCGCAGGACGAGGCGGTCCGTCAGGTCAGCGTGGAAGTTCAGGCTGGGCAGCAGCTTGCTGTAACCGCCCTCGCTGGTGACGGGCTCGGGGGTATATCCGGTCGATCCGTCGGGGTTCTGGACCTGGTGGAAGCCCGAGGAGACCACCGTGGTGTCCACATAGCGCGCGCCGGCGTTGACGAAGACCGGCACGGCGCCGACGGCGAACTCGAGGTCGGCCATGGCGTAGAGGCTGACCACCTCTTCGCTGACCTCGTAGTACTGACCCGGGTCGAACGGCGTGACGAAGCCGTCGTAGCGGAAGGTGCTGCGGGCGTAGTCATTGGAGATCTGGCTCCAGGTCAGGTCCCGGGCGCTGTAGGCGCCGCCCGGAACCAGGTCGGAGATCAGCGTCAGTTCGCTATCCGCCAGGGTGCGGGTGCCGGCCCAGGACGAGTCGCCCGGTCCGGGACCCTGGATGTTCAGCGAACCGTACTGCCGTTCCGTGGACCGGTCGGTGTAGCGCGCGCCCACCTGGACGCTGGCCAGCGCCGGGAAGGACGGCATGTCGAAGTGGCGGGTGAAGTCGATCTGGCCCGCATATTTGTCGTCGCTGATCTCTTCCAGCGACGTCTCATACGCCTCGAACAGATAGCTGTCGGCCGCATCGTACATGTCGATGGTGGCGGGATTGTCGCTGGGGATGGTCTCCCCGCCCGTCTCCGTCCAGCGGGTGCGCGAGGGCGCATAGGCAACGTGCTTCAGGTTGGCGTAGTCGCGGGTCCCGTCGGCGCCGGAGTAGCCGACGAGCGCGTTCATATCCCAGTTGTCGCCGCTCCAGTTCATGGTCAGGCCGAACTGGGCGTAGTCGGTCTCGTTGATGATTTCCTTGCTCAGGAATTCATGCTGGGTGGCGGTGAAGGAGACGTCTCGCAGAACGATCAGGCCGTAGTCGGCCAGGGTGGTGTCGTCGTACTCGTGGATGGTTTCCAGCGTGCTGCGGCTGGAGGCCGAATAGGCCGCCGCGTCGTACTCGTCGTCGACGGTGTCATAGGCGCCCAGCATGGCGTCGAACGTCAGGCTGAAGTTGGAAGACGGCTGGTACTGCAGGGAAAGGGTCGCGCCCCATTTGTCCTGGTCGCTGAGATAGGCCCGGTCGCCGACCTTGTCCTGGAAGATGATGCGGTTGGTCACCTCGGTGTCCGTGCGGTCCGCAATGATGATGCCGGCGTCGCGCTCCAGAACTTCCATCGCCTGGAGGCCCCGGGCGCCGGTGTTCGCCGACAGGAAGCGGGTCAGCCCGCGGAAATCGATGTCCGAGTTGGAGTCGGTACGGTTCGTCCGCTGCGCCGACGAGAACGACACCAGCGCGCCCCAGTCGCCCCAGGTGTCGCTGGCCAGGAACGAGAAGCGCGGGTCGATCTCTTCCGAGATGGAGTTGTGCGCACCTTCGACGGCGGCGACGAAGGTGCGGCCGGCGTAGTCGAACGGCCGGGCGGTGGAGATGTTGACGGAGCCCGCGATGCCGCCTTCCTCGTCGGCGGCGGTCGGCGACTTCTGGACGGTGACCTGCTGGATGATCTCGGAGGCGAAGATGTCGAACTCGACCTCGCGGCCGCCGCTGCCCGACGCCGTGGCCAGATCATTGATCGTGACGTGGGTGAACTCGCTGGGCAGGCCGCGAACCATGACCCGGCTGCCCAGACCGCGGTTGCGGTCGATGGTCACGCCCGGAACCCGCTGGAGCGCTTCGGCCAGGTTTTGCTCGGGGAAGTCGACCACGTCGGTCGCGACGATGGAGTCGGAGAACCCGATGGTGTCGCGCTTGATGTCGATGGCCTGTTCCAGGCTGCGACGATAGCTGCCGGTGACGATGATCTCGTCCACGGTGACAGCGGTGTCAGAAGCCGAAGCCGGATCAGCCGACTGGGCGAAGGCGGCGAACGGCGAAACAGCCGCCACGGCCAGGGCCGTGGACGCCAGAATTCTCTTTTTCATTTTACTATCCCCGAATGCGGCCTTCCTGCCGAAAGCCGATGGGAGGCCGATAAGGCCGCTATTTTTTCACCTCAAGACAAGTTTTCATAAAATAACGTCCGCATACGACATGCCTTATTGAGCATTGACGATAAACTGTTCGCCCCAAGATCAATATAATCTATATTACCAAATCATCAGTTTAAGAAAAAATGCCAGAATTTACTTGGTTTTACGATAATACCATTCTCACTGATCGGCCGTTCCCGTTATGACGGCGTTCATCACCAGAAAAACGTCGGTGTTGTCGACATAACCGCCGTCCCAGTCGTAGGCCTCGCCCCACAACTGGCGTGCGCCTTCGTCCCGCAGGCTCATGCCCTCGAACATCGACGCGCCGACGCCCATGGCGAACAGGGGCACGAGCTCGCTCGTATGGTGGGGCGAGCCATAGATGACGCCCGGAGTCTCGCCCTGCCCGTTGTTGGCGGGCAGCACATAGTCATGGAAGGCGTCCCCCTCCCCCCAGGCCCCGTCGCCGTCGACATCCGTCCAGGCGCCCGGCCCCCAGAGCATGCCGGTTTCATGGTCTGCGGTGACAATCAGCAGGGTTTCATCCCAGCTGGAATAGGTCTCCACCCACGCGACCACAGCGTTGACCGCCGCGTTGAAAGCGGCGTGTTCCTGCACCATGCGCCCGGCGTTGTTGGCGTGATTGGCCCAGTCGACGGCCCCGCCCTCGATCATGACGAAGAAGCCCTGCGGGCTTGCGGCCAGACGGTTCAGCGCACCTTGCGCCATGACCGAGAGGGACGGCGTGCTGTCCAGAAACGCGGCGCCGTCCGCGCGCCGGAACTGCAGCGTCTGGCGAACGGGGACCAGGCCGAACAGAGGCTCCACACGACCCGCATCGCTCGGTCCCGCTTCGGCCAGACGCTCGAAATCGTCGCGGCTCTGGATCATGGCCAGTCCGCCCGGGCTGCGGCCCTCGGCCACAAGGCGCTCAAAGTAATCGCGTCCGCCCGCCCACGCCCAGGCTTCGGTCGACACGGCGTCCGCGGCGACAAGGCGACCGTCGTCGTCGAACAGGGGATGCCCGGCGCCCATGACCACGTCGAGCCGGCCGTCCAGCATCTGTCGGGCGACCACGTCATAGTCATGGCGGCTCCCGGTCTGCACCCCGGCCCCGGCGGGGGTGGCGTGCGCGAACTGCACGCTGGTCACCGCGCCCGTCGCCATGCCCTGACTGCGCGCGAGGGCCGCGATCGAGGTCAACCGGGTCTCGCCGTCCCAGGCCAGCCCCAGACGCGTATTGGTGGTCCGGCGGCCCGTATGCAGCACGGTCGAGGCGGCGGCGGAATCCGTGGCCTCCCGCACCGAACCGAATTCGGCCCAGCGGGTCGTCGGATCATAGGGCATGCGGCGCACTGATCGCGCTTCTGAGGCCTCGCGGGTCTCCGCGCCCTCGCCGTCGAACATCTGCAGGGATCCCGTCATGACGGCGCCCACGTGGGGACGCGTTCCGTCCGGCCGGGGGCGCATATAGGGCTCCACGCCGGCTTCCCCATGGACGTAATAGTCTGTGGCCAGCCATCCGTTGAAGCCCTGACCGTCCGCGATCATCAGGATGACGTTGCGCGGTCTCTGAACGGCGCCGACGTTCTGGGCGAGCCCCTCCGTGCTGCAGACCAGCGAAACCATGCTGACGAGGACGGCTGCGGCGAAACGGGAAATCATCATGGCTGTCCTTGCGGGTCGCTTGCCTGCGGGCGCCGAGAAACCCGCCTGCGGGGAGACGGTCCTAGACCTGACAGACCCGCCGTCCCATCGCGGAACGATGACACCCGCTCACAGCTTTCGTGACGGCTCCAGGTCGCCTTCATGACAGGCGGCCCCTGTCATCGCCCTGCTCCCGACGGGTCTGCCCAGGGCCGCCGCCCACATACCGCAGCGCAACATTTCTGTTGCATGGGCCGTTAACCCCAGTTCAAGGTCACGACTGGCCTTCGAGGATACGGATGGCGTTTGACGAAATGATCGGCGATGGCGGGCCCGGCGCGGTCCGGGAGAGCTACGCGGCGCTTGCCCGCTGGCTGGCGGACGCGCCCCCAGACCTGCTTCAGGCCCGATCGCGTCAGGCGGAGCTGTTCTTTCGCCGCATGGGCATCACCTTCGCCGTCTACGGCGAGGCCGCCTCCAGCGAACGCCTGATCCCTTTTGACGTGGTGCCCCGCATCATCGGCGCTTCGGAATGGGCGGGGCTGGAAGCCGGTCTGGTTCAGAGAGTTGGCGTCCTCAACGCCTTTCTCAAGGACATCTACGGCCCCCAGGAGTGCCTCAAGGCCGGGATCATCCCGCCGGAACTGGTGCTGACCAATCCCTGCTACCGTCCTGAAATGCAGGGTCGCCGCCCGCCGGGCGACATCTGGGTCCACATCGCCGGGGTGGATCTGGTCCGCACCGACGAGCACGGCTTCTATGTGCTGGAGGACAACGTGCGCACGCCGTCGGGGGTCTCCTACATGCTGGAGAACCGCGAGATGATGATGCGGCTCTTCCCGGACCTGTTCGCCGAATACCCGGTCCGGCCGGTGGAAACCTACGCCGACATGCTTCTGGACAGCCTGCGCGCCTGCGCGCCGTCCGGGGCGGGCGCCGACCCGTGCATCGTGGTGCTGACCCCGGGGCAGTACAATTCCGCCTACTACGAGCACTCGTTCCTGGCCGACAAGCTGGGGGTGGAGCTGTGCGAGGGCGCAGACCTCTTCGTGGACGACGGCTTCGTCTACATGCGCACCACCCAGGGCCCCAAGCGGGTGGACGTGATCTATCGCCGGGTGGACGACGCCTGGCTGGATCCCCTCACCTTCCAGCCCGACTCCGCCCTGGGCGTGCCGGGGCTCATGACCGCCTATCAGGCGGGAACAGTGACCCTGGCCAATGCGGTGGGCACCGGGGTGGCCGACGACAAGGCCGTCTACACCTACATGCCCGAGATCATCCGCTTCTTCACCGGCGAGGAGCCGATCCTGAAGAACGTCCCCACCTGGCGCTGCCGCGAGCCCGAGGCGCTGAAGGAGGTGCTGGGCAAGCTGGACGAGCTGGTGGTCAAGGAGGTGGGCGGCTCCGGCGGCTACGGCATGCTCGTGGGGCCCGCCTCGACGAAGGCCGAGATCGAGGATTTCCGCAAAAAGCTGATCGCCGACCCCGACGACTTCATCGCCCAGCCGACCCTGTCCCTGTCCACCGCGCCGACCCTGGACAAGGGCGAGCTGGCCAGCCGCCATGTGGACCTGCGTCCCTTCGTGCTGTCGTCGCCGCAGGGAATCAAGGCGGCGCCCGGCGGCCTGACCCGCGTCGCGCTCAAGGCGGGCTCGCTGGTGGTGAACTCCAGTCAGGGCGGCGGCACCAAGGACACCTGGGTGCTGGAGGACTGATGCTTTCCCGCACTGCCGACAGCCTGTTCTGGACCGGCCGCTACATCGAGCGGGCCGACTATCTCGCGCGCATTCTGGAAGCCACCCTCCGCCTGGCCGCCATTCCTACGCGGGAAGGGGCCAGCGAGGGCGTCTGGGCCGGCGCGGTAGGCTCCGCCGGCATGGCTGACGCCTTCGCCGCCCTGGGCGCGACGCCCAACGAGCGGTCGGTGCGCGAATTCCTGGCCTTCGCGCCCGACAACGACTCCTCCATCACCGCCTGCATCACCCGGGCCCGCACCAATGCACGCTCGGTGCGCACCGCCCTGACGGTTGAGTTGTGGGAGGCCATCAACGGCGCCTGGAACGGTCTGGCGGAACAGGGCCGCCCCACGCGGCGCGACGACTTCGTCAACTTCCTCGAATGGGTCAAGACCGTCACCCTGTCGGTGGAAGGCGCCTCCTCGCGGACCATGCTGAGGAACGACGCCTACTGGTTCCTCAAGCTCGGCGCCGCCGTGGAGCGGGCGGACAACACCGCCCGGCTGCTGGACGTGAAATACCACCTGCTGCTGCCCGAGGGCGAACGGGTCGGCGGCCAGTTGGACTACTTCCAGTGGACCACCCTGTTGCGCGAGGTCTCGGCCCTGACCGCCTATCGCTGGGTCTACCGCGACAACGTCAAGCCGTGGCTGGTGGCCGACCTGCTGGTGCTGAACCGCCAGATGCCGCGCTCGCTGGCCAGCTGCCAGTCCGAAATCGTCAGTTGTCTGGAGCTGCTGGCCGCCGATTACGGCCGCCGCGGCCTGTCCCAGCGCATCGCCAACACCCGGCTGATGCAGTTCGAGGAGGCCACCATCGAGCGCATCTTCCAGTCCGGCCTGCACGAGTACATCCAGGCGTTTCTGGACCAGAACAACCGCCTTGGTCAGGCCATCAGCGAACAGTATCTGAGCTGACCATGCGCATCCGGATCGATCACGCCACCACCTACAGCTACGATCAGGCCGCGCGCTTCATCATCCAGGTCCTGCGTCTGACGCCCCGGTCCTGCGACGGCCAGCAGGTGGACCGCTGGCGCATCGAGACCGACGTGGACGCACGCCTGCGCCAGTCCGAGGACGCCTTCGGCAACATCGTCCACACCCTCTATACCGAGCAGCCCGCCGACAGCCTGACCGTCCGCGTCACCGGCGAGGTCACCACCACCGACACCGCCGGCGTCATGAGCGGCTGGCCCGAACGCCTGTCGCCGCTGGTGTTCCTGCGCGACACCCCCCTGACCACCTGCGACGCCGCCCTGGTCGATTTCGCAGAAACCTTTCGCGACAAGGCGGGACTGGAGCAACTTCACGCCCTGATGGCCGCCCTGCACGAACGGATCGTCTTCGAGGTGGGCGTCACCTCGGCCACCCACACGGCCGCCCAGGCGTTCACCGAGGGCCGCGGGGTCTGTCAGGACCACGCCCATGTCTTCATCGCCGTGGCCCGTCGCCTCGGCGTGCCGGCCCGCTATGTCTCGGGGCACATGGTGCGCATGGATGGGGAAACCGAGCAGGAAGCGGCCCACGCCTGGGCCGAGGCCCATGTGGACGGCCTGGGCTGGGTGGGCTTCGATCCCGCCAACGGGGTCAGCCCCTCCGACGCCTATGTGCGGATCGCGTCGGGTCCCGACTATCTGGGCGCCGCCCCGGTGCGCGGGACCAGCTATGGCGGCGGCGGCGAACGCCTCAGCGTCAAGCTGGACGTGCGCGATGTCCGCCAGTCCCAGGGTCAGCAGCAGGCCCAGCAGTCCGGCGGCCGCCACACGGGATGGCCCCGATGAACGTGGATCGCATTGTCCTCGAATCGGCTATGGCTGACGGCAGTATCAAGTCGGGCGACACTCCATGACCTATTGCGTCGGCATGCTGGTGAACGATGGCCTCGCCATGATCGCCGACACGCGCACCAATGCAGGCGTGGACAATATCTCGTCCTACAAGAAGCTGCATGTGGTCGAGACCCCCGGCGAGCGGGTCATCGCCCTGGCGACAGCCGGCAACCTGTCGGTCACCCAGACGGCCCTGGCCATGGTGCGCGAGGGCATCCGCATGGCCGACTCCGAAGAAGTCGAGACCCTGCACACGGCGCCGACCCTGTTCCGCGCCGCCCAGCTGGTGGGCCATGCGGTCAAGAGCGTGCGCGAGCACATCGCCCCGTCTCTGGAAGCCGAGGCGGTCGACGTCAGCGCCACCGTGCTGATGGGGGGCCAGATCGCGGGCGGGGGTCTGGGGCTCTATCTGATCTACAGCCAGGGCAATTTCATCGAGTGCGGGGCCGACACGCCCTACATGCAGATCGGCGAGTTCAAATACGGCAAGCCGATCCTGGACCGCGCCCTCAAGACCGACACGACGCTGTACGATGCGGTGAAACTGGGTCTGATCTCGTTCGACTCCACGCTCCGCTCCAATGTCGCCGTGGGCCCCCCGTTCGACCTGATCACCCTCGCCCGGGACGCCCTGAAAAGCGACCAGCGACGGATCGAGGCGGACGACCCTTATTTCCGGGAACTCGGGGCCCGTTGGTCGCAGGCGATCAGCGACGCGCACCGCGCCATGCCGGCGCCGCCCTGGCTGACGAGCGGGTGACGGCGCTATCAGAGCGCGTCAGGTCATCGACTCCACACATCGCTCCAGCGCCGCGGCCAGCTCGCTCCGCGTGTAGGGCTTGTGCAGGATCGCAGCAGGATCCGTATCGGCGAAGGCTTCTGCATCGGCGTAACCGGTGACGAACACCACGGGAATCCCCGGGCGGCGTTTGCCGATCTCGCGAGCCAGTTCCCGCCCGTTCATGCCCGGCATCGCGAAATCCATCAGCACGGCGGTCGGTTCGCACCCGTTCTCGAAATGCTCCAGGGCTGCGCCCCCGCTCCCGGCCTCGATCACCTCGTAGCCCAGGTCGTCCAGATAACCGGCGGCCACTTCCCGCACCGCGTCATCGTCGTCGACGACCAGCACCCTGCGCTGTTCCCCCTGGCGGGCCGTGTGACGCGGGGCCGGCGCCGAGGCGGTCTGGAAGTCGCCTTCGGCGCGCGGCAGATAGACCTCGATAGTGGTGCCCTCCCCCACGACCGAGGCGATCTTCACCCCGCCCCCGGCCTGTTTCGCCAGACCGAACACCTGGCTCAGACCGAGGCCCGATCCCTCGCCGACCGCCTTGGTGGTGAAGAAGGGTTCGAAAGCCTTGGCCAGGACCTCTTCCGTCATGCCCGAACCGGTGTCCGTCACCGACACCATCACAAACTGGCCGGCGGGCAGGTCATCCTGCGCCTGTTCCAGCGTCACGTTGCGGGTCCTGATCGTCAGGGAGCCGCCAACCTCCATGGCGTCCCGGGCATTGATGGCCAGGTTCAGGATCACCAGCTCGATCTGGGTCGGATCGATCATGGCTGGCCACAGATCCTCCGCCAGATCCGGAGCCATGATCTGCACGCTGCCGCCGATCGAACTGGCCAGCAGGTCCCGCATGCCGGTGACCGTCTCATTGAGGTCGACGGGCCGCAGCTCCAGGTTCTGCCGTCGCGAGAACGCCAGCATCTGGGCGGTCAGGGTGGCGCCGCGCCGGGACGCCTCCGCCATCATCTCCAGTCGCCGCGTCAGGGACGGATCCGAGACCCGCTTCTTCATCTGCTCCACATTGCCGAGCACGACCGTGAGCAGGTTGTTGAAATCGTGGGCGACGCCTGAGGTGAGCTGACCGATCGCCTCAAGCCGCTGGGCCTGGCGAAGGGCCGATTCCACCCGCTCCCGCTCCACGATCTGCGAGGCGAGCTGCCGGTTCGCGGACTCCAGCTCGGCGGTGCGTTCGCGCACGCGCCGCTCCAGCAAGGCCTCGGCCCGGCGGATTTCCTCCATGCGCTCCCGCGCCTCGTACTGGCGACGACGGCCGCGCAGGGCCGTCTGCACGGCGCTGACCAGGGTTGTCGGGTGGAACGGCCGCTCCAGAAAGGCGACATTGCCCAACAGCGTCTGGGCGCGCCGGGCGGCCGGATTGCGTTCGATGCTGCCGCCGCGGCGGGTCAACAGAAGAAGCGGAAAGTCGGACCATGGCGGCTGGGCGCCGATCCATTGCGCCAGCGGCGCGAGGTCTGCCCGTCGCAGCTCTTCGTCAGCCACCACGGCGACGCCGGCGCCCTTTTCCATCTCCACGATCAGTTGCGGGATGTCACCACAGATTTCGCCCGCCACCCCAGCCTCGCCGAGAATGGCTTTGGCGATATCCGCATCACGGCCGGACGGGGCAAGGATCAGGACCCGTTCGGAAAGAGCCGGAGGGCTCATGCGGGCGCACTCTCCATAAGCGCAGACCCGGAGGACGGCACAATGTCAGGCACACCCCTCAGCACGCCGTGCAGGCCTTCGAGCGGGTCGCCCAGCGTCAGGCCGTCCTCGGTGATGGCGTACTCGCGGATGGCCTTCTCGTGCTGACCCGACCGCTTCTTGATCACCGAGGCCGCACGCCGCACCGTTCCCGCAGACTCGAAATAGCGCAGCAGCACCACCGTGTCCGCCAGATAGGTGACGTCCACCGGCGCCGACAGGCTGCCGACGAGGCCATGCTGGGCGACGGTCAGGAAGGTCGAGGCGCCCTGGCGGTTCAGGTACTGTAGCAGTTCCCGGATGTGCAGGATCAGGAACTGCTCCTCCGGCATGGCGACCCGGTAGCCGTTCAGGCTGTCGATCACCACCGTCTGGATATTCTGCTCGCTGACGCACCGCTTGACCCGGCTGGCGAATTCGCCGGGCGACATTTCCGCAGCGTCGACCTGTTCGACGATCAGCTTCCCCTCTCGCTGCAGGGCTTCCAGATCGATGCCCATGCCCCGCATGCGATCGAACAGCAGGCGGAGCTCTTCATCGAACAGGAACAGGGCGGCCCGCTCGCCCCGGGCCATGGCGGCGACCGCGAAGTGAATGGCGAACAGGGACTTGCCGGTGCCGGCCGGCCCCAGGATCAGCGCGCTCGAGCCCCGCTCGACGCCGCCGCCCAGAAGGGTGTCCAGCTTCGGTATCCCGCTGGACACGGGGACACGGTCGAAGTCGATACGATGCTCGGCGGCGATGATCCGGGGAAACACCTCCAGACCCCCGCTGCGGATGACGAAGTCGTGGTAGCCGCCACGGTACCGGCGAGCGCGATATTTGATGACGCGCAGGCGTCGCCGCTCCGAGCCGTACTCAGGCGCCAGCTCGTCCAGCTGGATCACCCCGTGTGCGACGCTGTGAACGGTCTTGTCGTTCACGTCGGTGGTCAGGTCGTCCAGCAGCAGCACGGTGGCGCCGTGCCTGGCGAAGTAGTGCTTCAAGGCCAGCACCTGACGCCGGTAGCGCAGCGACCCCTGCGCCAGCAGCCGGATTTCCGACAGGCTGTCGATGACAATGCGGGCGGGCTTCACCCGCTCCACGGCGTCGAGGATCAGCCGGGTCGTTTCGCCCAGCTCCAGGTCCGACGAATACAGCAGGCTCTGCTGCTGCTCCTCGTCCAGAAGGCTCTCGGGCGGAACCAGTTCGAAAATCTCCACCCCGTCCAGCGACCAGTCGTGGGAGCTGGCGGTGCTGCGCAGTTCCGACTCGGTTTCAGACAGGGTGATGTAGAGGGTTCGTTCCCCCTTGCCGGCGCCCTCGATCAGAAACCGCATCGCTGCGGTGGTCTTGCCTGTCCCCGGGTTTCCCTCCAGCAGATACACCCGATCCCGGTCCAGCCCCCCTGACAGCACATCATCCAGTCCGGCAATTCCAAACTCGGCCTGGGTCGTGGAGGGGTCGGTCGGTGACGGCATGCGCTTTCTCGCTTCAGCTGGACTGTTAAACGCCGATTTGCCGAAATCGGTTGCCTCTACAAAGGCGTGGGCGGCCGCCGCGGCCCTGATCCACCCCTTCGGCGCCGCGACTTAAAGGCCGGCGTCGTCCGACTGGCGGCGCAGGACATCGGCCACCCTGGGGGCGAGCCGGCGCGCGACGAACGCCACGCCCTCGGCGTTCGGATGGATCCGGTCCGCAAGCGCATAGGCCGGGTTCAGGGCGATCCCTTCCAGCAGGAACGGGTCCAGCGCAGCGCCATGGCGGCTGGCCACCTCACGGAACAGGCCGTCGAAGGTCAGGGCGTAGAAACCGAACCAGGGCGGCGCCCGCATGCCGCATACCATGGCCGGAATCGACCGGGCGCTCAGGCGCGAGAGAATGGCGTCCAGATTGGACCGGACCCGGTCCGGCGCGACCACCTGCATCAGATCATTGGCGCCCAGCGCCACGATGCACAGGCGGGTGTCTGCGGGCACGTCACGGTCCACCCGGCGGAGTCCGTCGGCGGTCGTGTCCCCCGACACCCCGGCGTTGTTCACCCGCGCCTTCACACCCAGCCGGTCAAGCTCGTCGCCGAGCCGAACTGGCAAGGCGTCTGCGGCGCGCAGGCCGTAACCGGCGGTCAGCGAGTCCCCCAGCATGGTGATCCGCACAACGGTCACGCCGCCTCCGCCGGGATCAAAAGCGGATCGATCGGAAAGCCGAGGATCGGGTTGGACAGCACCGCAACACAGCGCTCACCCGCATAAAGAGCGATGGTTTCGTAGCCCGGCCATTGGGTGGACACACGCGTCATCTCCGCTCTTGCGGCGTCGTCGTCAGCCCCCTTGAGCACCACGATATCCCCGACCTGAACGCCGGGGAGGCTTACAATACAGTAGTAGGAAATCACTGGGTTACGCTCCGGGTCCGGGCCGAAACGGCGCTGGGCTACAGCGGTTCCCGGGCTCAGGTCGCGGCGGGTCAGGGCGATGGCCTATCGCAGCTGGCTGTCCTTGCTGCCCCGGCGATTGATGCCCGTCGCAACGACGCGGCTGTCGCGGCCCGACTGGCAGCGCACACAGGTGGTCGCGCCCGGCACAGCCTTGCGCCGTGCGGCCGGAATCTCATCGTCACACTCGACGCAGTGGGTCGTGCCCTCGCCCACGGGCATGCGCGCCCGGGCGTTCAGGACGCCGTCAGTGATCGTGTCGTCGATCTGATCCAGGATCGCGCCGTCGCGGGCCCATCCACTCGCCATCTTCGTCTCCTCTCGTCCTCCCCTGATCGCTAGATGGGAAATACAGCGGCGTTTTCCAGAGGTTGCGCCGGGAAGGCGGCCCGACCGGCGCTCCGCGCAGCCGCGTCACGCAGCGATCAGGAGCGAAAGGCCTGCCGAAAACCGCCGATCCTTCTCCTGCGTCAACCGCGTTGTTCGCTAGGCTGCAGGCAGAATCCAGCGAAGAGGGCCCCATGTCTGATCTGAACCACCGACTGATGACCCGAAAGGCCGACTTCGGCGACACCCTGCTTGAGGCCGTCGTCACCCCCGAGCCCGCGGAGGGCGAAGCGGTGCTGGCGCTGGACCGCTTCGCCCTGACGACCAACAACATCACCTACGCCGCCTATGGGGACGCCATCGGCTATTGGCGGGTCTTTCCGACCGGTCGCGATGACTACGGACTGATGCCGGTGTGGGGCTTCGCCGATGTGGCGGCGTCCCGGGCGCCGGGGATCGCGGTCGGGGCGCGGGTGTTCGGCTATTTTCCCATGGCCGACCGGCTGCTGGTCCAGGCCGAGAAGATCAGCAAGGGCGGGTTCGCCGACGGCGCGCCCTGGCGCAAGGCGGTGCCCGACATCTACAACCGCTATGTCCTGTGCGCCGCCGACGCCAACTATGACGTGGCGCTGGAGAACCCGGACATGCTGTTCCGGCCGCTGTTCATCACCTCCTACACGGCCGTGGACTTCCTGCGCGAGCACGACTTCTTCGGGGCGAAACAGGTGGTGGTGTCCAGCGCCTCGTCCAAGACCGCCTATGGCGCGGCCTGGTGTCTGGCCCGGGAAGACGTCCGGCTGGTCGCCCTGACCGGCGGCCGCAACCGGGCCTTCGTCGAGGGGCTGGGCGTCTATCACGACGTTCATGGCTACGACGAGATCGAGCGCCTGCCCACGGACATCCCGACCCTCTACCTGGACCTGGCTGGCGATCCCGAACTGAGGCGGCGGGTCCATGCCCGGTTCGGCGCCAGGCTGACTTACGACTGTCTGGTCGGCTCGACCCAGGGCGACGCCTTTCCGACCGAAGATCCGGAGCTGGTGGGGCCGAAGCCGCAGTTCTTCTTCGCCGCCACCTGTCTGGACGCGCACCGGGAGCGGGGGACCCTGCGCCCCTTCTATGAGCGCTTCTTCGCCGACCAGCGGACCTTCTTCGAACGGGTCATCGACCCGGCCGCGCCCTGGATCCGCATCGTCGAGCATCAGGGTCTCGACGACGCGGCCAGGGTGGTGCGGGCCCTGGCCGACGGGGTGTCGGACGCCGCCGAGGGAGCCGTCGTGCGCCTCTCCCGCTGACGCGGCCGGCAGGCTCGGTATGCGCCCAGGGCAGCGCACGACCTCGAGGTGAGTGACTGTAGACCGCCCGCCCGGTGAAACCGCGAACTTGAACGCCGGAACGGTAATAATTGAACGTTGTTCAGGCCGCGTGCCTAAGCGTCACGGTTAACCGGGGGCCCCGTCGTCGCCGCCCATCTTGCGATAGGCGCGGGGCGACAGGCCGAAGCGTTGCCGGAACGCCCGGCTCAGGTGGGCCGCATCGCTGAACCCGAGGCGGTGGGCGATGTTGCCGATGGGCTCGGCCCGTTCCAGCCCCGTCAGGGCCGCGCGCGCCTCGTCCAGCCGCCGGCCCAGCAGATAGGCGGCCAGGCCTCCGTCGCCCCGGAACGCCACCGACAACTGCTCGGGCGACGTCTCCAGGACCCGACACAGTTCGCTGGTGGAAGCGCGCTCCAGCCCCAGCCGCAGATCGACCGCCTCGATGGCGCGCTCGCGCAGAACGGCCTCGGCGGTGGACCGGGTCGGGGCAGCGGGCCCCGCGGCCTCGGCCCCCGCCGCCAGCAACTCCAGAAAGGCGTTCTGAAACCGCACGGCCCGGGCGGCGTCGAGGGACGGCAGCAGCGCCCAGACCGACCCGGCCAAGTCCATCAAGGCCCTGGCCATATCCCCCGTCACCACCAGACCATGCAGATCCTCAAAGCTGGGGAACCACGACTTGGCCAGATCGCGGGGCAGCACCAGGGCGTAGGTCAGGCTGGCCGTGGAGCCGTGCAGCGAGGGCCGGGCCAGGTCATGGAAGTGATAGGCGCCCGGCGGCTCCAGGAACGGCCGGCCATCCATGTCCCCCTGCGCGCTGCCCCTCACCATCATATTGACGATGATGGGCTGGAAATCGGAATCCCGGATGTCCTGCGCTCGCCGCTCCCAGGTCATGGCGGTGATTTCCGTGCGCACGAACAGAATCTGCCCCAGCAGCACGCTTTCCATGACGGTGTCGAAATCTTCGGTCGGCACGGTCCGGTAGATCGGGTCCGCCCGCGGCCAGTCCCGCTTGAGCCAGGCCTCATACCGGGCCTCGGCTGGGATGTGCTCCGTCGAATAGCGGTCAACGGAAATGGGGGACCACGTCATCTCGAAACCATGCAGCAGCAACGTCCCCGAAGGCAAAAGCCGGGCACACGAATCGCCAGAGCGATATAACGCGGATCGGCCCTTTGCCAGAGGAACGCGGCAGCGCTCTGCCCCGAGGCCCCGAACGCGGTTCAGAACGTATCCAGCACCTTGCCGTGGGTCCGGATGACCTCGGCGTAGAGCAGGCCGGAATCCTTCACCGTCCGCTCCTGGGTCTGGAAGTTCACGTGGGTGATGCCGAACCGCTTGGAGTAGCCCAGCGACCATTCCAGATTATCCAGCAGGGACCAGGCCATGTAGCCGGTCAGGTTGACGCCCTTGCCGATGGCGTCATGGGCGGCTTTCAGGTGGTTCTTGAGATACTCGACCCGCATGGGGTCGTGGATACGGCCGTCGATGGCGTGGGGCGGATCGTACCAGGCCGAGCCGTTTTCGGTGATCATCAGGGGCAGGCCGTCGGTCTGCTCGTGCAGCCAGACCAGGGTGTCGGTCAGGGCGGTGGGATAGACCTCCCAGCCGGTCTCGGTATGGGCATGCTGGACCTGCTTCACGGGCCGGGCGCGCACGGGCCAGGCGGACGGGTCGTTCTCCGGCACGGCGCGCGTGTACCAGTTCAGACCCATCCAGTCGGTGGGCTCGGCGATCAGGTCGAAATCCGCCTTCGGGAACTCGCGCCAGGCCCGCCCGTAGACGTCCTTCAACCCCTCCGGATAGCCGCGGCCCATCAGGGGATCGAGGAACCAGCGGTTCATCTGGGCCTCGGCGCGGCGGCGGGCGGCCTCGTCCTCGGGCTTGTCGCTGGCCGGATATTTGGGCTCGATGTTCAGGACGATGCCGATCTGGCCCTCGCCCACCTCGCGGAAGCGGCGCACGGCGGCGCCGTGGGCGCGCAGCACGTTATGACCCGCGATGACCGCCTCGAAGGCCGAGCGATGCCCCGGTGCCAGCGCTCCGTGCAGATAGCCGCCGTCCACGATCACCCAGGGCTCGTTGATGGTGCCCCAGGTCTTGATGCGTCCCTTGAACTTTTCAAACAGGACCTGGCCGTAGTCCGCGAACCAGTCGGCGATGTCGGGGTTGAGCCAGCCGCCGCGATCATCCAGCGCGGCGGGCAGATCCCAGTGGTACAGGGTGCAGAGCGGCTCGATGCCCGCTTCCAGCAGACCGTCCACCAGGCGGTCGTAGAAGCCCAGCCCCGCTTCGTTGATGCGTCCGCGACCCTCGGGCATCACCCGGCTCCAGGACACGCTGAACCGGTAGGCCTGAAGGTTCAGGCGCGTCATCAGGGCGATGTCCTCGCGCCAGCGGTTGTAGTGGTCGCAGGCCACCTCGCCCGTGTCGCCGTCCTTCATCATGCCCGGCGTGTGCACGAACCGGTCCCAGATGGACTCCCCGGCCCCGTCGGCCATGGACGAGCCCTCGATCTGATAGGCGGCCGTGGCGGCGCCCCACAAAAATCCCCCGGGAAATTCATAGCTTCGGTTCATGTGAGATGTTCCTGCCCTGAAGTGGTCGCCGCTTCGTTCGTGTTCGAGCGTTCGACAAACGCTTGCGTAAACGATTACGGCTGTGTCATGTAAACGATTACACGCTGAACGCCGGACCGCCGTCAAGGCCGCCGGGACAGTTGGAACAGCGTCAGGGAGACGGCATCAGGATGACGGCGAAAGCCCCCCATTGCGCCCATGAGGCCAGGGCATGAGACCCGCGACCATCAAGGACGTGGCCGCCCGCGCCGGCGTGTCCGTGGCCTCGGTCTCCCGCGTCCTGAACGAGCAGGGCGTGGTCGGCGATGACACCCGCGGCCGCGTCATGGAAGCCGTCGAGGCCCTGTCCTATGTTCCCCATTCCGGCGCCCGCAGCCTGATCACCCGCCGCACCGATACGGTGGGGGTGATCCTGCCGGACCTGTTCGGCGAGTTCTTCTCGGAGCTTATCCGGGGCATGGACCGGGCGGCGCGCGAACGGCGGCTGCACCTGATCGTATCCAGCTCCCATGACGACGCCCAGGAGGCGTCCTTCGCCATCAAGTCCATGCGGGGACGCGTGGACGGGCTGATCATCCTGTCGCCGCATCTGGACGCCGCGGCGCTCGCCGCCAGCATGCCCCGATCCCTGCCCGTCCTGCTGATGAACGGCGGCGCCCGGGATGTGCAGCGCCCCTCCATCACCGTGGACAACCACGGCGGCGCGGAAGCCATGACGCGGCACCTGCTTGAACAGGGCCGCCGCCGCGTGGCCCATGTGGCAGGGCCGCGCGGAAACCTGGAAGCCGAGGCGCGCCGCGCCGGCTACCTCGCCGCCATGGCGGAAGCCGGCATCGAGCCGGTGGTGCTGGACGGCGACTTTGACCAGGCGTCGGGCTATCGCGCCGGTTCGGCTGTCGCGGCCATGGATATTCGTCCCGACGCCGTGTTCGCCGGCAACGACATGATGGCGCTGGGCGTTCTTCTGGCTCTTCAGGAAGCCGGTCTCCGCTGTCCTGAGGACGTATCCGTCGGAGGGTTCGATGACGTGCCCATCGCATCGCTGGTGCGTCCCGCCCTGACAACAATGAGAATTGACATCGCCGGGACAGGCCGCCGCGCGCTTGAGCGTCTGGTGAGCATCATCGGCGACGCCGGAGAGACATCTCCGGCCCACGAAATCGTGCGGCCTCAGTTGGTCGTGCGCGAGTCCAGCAGCAGCAGCAACAGCGGGAAAAGCGGCCTCGAAGCCGCACTCGCTCAGGGAGGTTAAGACCATGATCCGGAACACCAGACGTCACCGAAGCCTGATGGGCGTATCGGCCGCCGCCATCGCAACCTCGCTTCTCCTGGCGGGCGGCGCCATGGCGCAGACCTCGACCGCCACGGTGCGCGGCGCCGTTTCCGAGCCGGGCGCGACGATCACCGCCACCGACGTGAACACCGGCTTCGTCACGCGGGCGACGGCGGGCGCCGACGGGAACTACGCCCTGTCCGGCCTGCGTCCGGGCACCTACCGCTTTGACGTCACGGGGCCGAGCGGCGCCACCACGAGCCAGACCTCGACCCTTCAGGTGGGCCAGCAGGCCTACATCCCGTTCGAACTCGCCGGCGAAAGTTCGGACGCCACCACGGTCGACGCCCTGGTCGTCACCCTGTCGCGGCTGCCGGAAGTGCGCACGTCCGAAGTCGCCACCAACGTCACCTCGCAGCAGATCAGCACCCTGCCGCAGAACAACCGCAACTTCCTGAACTTCGCCGCCCTCGCCCCCGGCGTGCGCCTGAACACCGATGAACTCCGTCGCGATTTCTCCGCGGGCGGCAACACCTCCGACGGTCTGGGCTCCAGCCAGGTCAACGTCTTCGTCGACGGCGTCAGCCTGAAATCCAACGTCAACCAGGGCGGCGTGATCGGCCAGGACTCCAGCCGCGGCAACCCGTTCAGCCAGCTGGCGGTGCAGGAATTCCGCGTCGCCACCTCCAACTTCAAGGCGGAATACGAACAGGCCGGCACGGCCGTCATCACCGCCATCACCCGCTCCGGCGGCAATGAGTTCACCGGCGAGGTCTTCGGCTTCTACCAGGACGACTCCATGGTCGGGCGGGACTTCTTCCAGCGCCGCGACGGCCGGGACACCCCGGACCTGAGCCGCGAGCAATACGGCGCCGCCCTGGGCGGGCCGATCATTCAGGACCGCCTGAACTTCTTTGCGGCCTGGGAAGTCAACGATCAGGTGCGCTCCAACCAGGTGACCGCCGGCGGCACGCCGGAGCAGCAGGCGCTCCTGCCCTTCGACGTGGCTGACTACGAAGGCGCTTTCGCCAGCCCGTTCCGTCAGGACATCTATTTCGGCAAGCTGACCTGGCGGCCGTCCGACAACCAGACCCTGGAGCTGTCGGTCAGCCACCGCGATGAGGAAGACCTGCGCGGCTTCGGCGGCGCGACCTCGGTGGAGGCGGGCGAACTGATCAACAACACCGTCACCAGCGTCAAGGCGCAGTGGGACTATGACGGCGCCAACTTCCTCAATGAGGCCAGCGTCGATTACCGGACCAGCAGCTTCAATCCCACGATCGTCAACCCGGACCAGGTCGGCCTGGACTACGCCGGCATCATCCGCATTGGCGGGCGCAGCACGGCGCAGGAGGTGGAGGAACGCAACCTCACCTTCCGCAACAACGTCACCTTCGAGCCCTTCGACTGGCGCGGGTCGCACCTGTTCAAGATCGGCGGCAAGGTCTCGTACAACGAGTACAGCGTGTTCAGCGGGCAGAACACCAACCCCACCTTCATCTTCCGCAACGACCCGGCCCAGGACCTGGACTTCAGCTTCCCGGCCGAGGCCTTCTACGGGGTCGGCGAACCGACGGTGACGGCTGAAAACATCCAGTTCGGCCTGTTCATCCAGGACGACTGGGAAATCAACCAGCACCTGACCCTGAACCTCGGCGTGCGCTGGGACGTGGAGACCAACGCCAACAACCAGGACTACGTCACGCCGGACGACGCCGTGGCCGCCCTGCGGTTCCTGGAGGAGCAACTGCGCGACCAGCCGGGCAACCGCTTCTTCGCCGACGACTACATCTCCACCGGCGACAACCGCGATCCCTTCCTGGGCGCCATCGCGCCGCGCATCGGCTTCTCCTATGACGTCTTTGCCGATCAGCGCACGGTGATCTTCGGCGGCTATGGCCGCTTCTATGACCGCACCCTGTTCCGCAACGCGGCGGAGGAAAGCCTCTTCCGTCAGTTCACCAACCGCACGTTCCGCTTCTCCGAGGACGGCGCGGACCGCAACGGCGAACCGACCATCGAATGGGATCCCAGCTATCTGAGCCGCGAAGGCCTCGACGGGCTGATCGCTTCGGGCGAGGCCCCGAACGGCGAGCTGCGGGTCGTGCGCAACGACACGGAGCCGCCCTTCACCGACCAGTTCAGCATCGGCCTGCGTCAGCGCCTCGGCGACTGGCAGACCTCCATCTCGCTGGTGCACCAGATCGGCAAAAACGAGATCGCTTACTTCCCCGCCAACCGCACCACCGAGCGCAACGCTTCGGGCTTCTACGACAACATCGCGGTGCCCGGCTTCGGCACGGTGGTCGCGTCCAACAATGAGCGTGAGACCCGCTATACGGCGCTGTATCTGACGGCGGACAAGCCCTACACCGCCGACTCCGGATGGGGCGTCAGCTTCTCGTACACGGGCGCCGACTCCGAACAGCGAGGCTATCTGTTCAACTTCGACTTCCCCGATGTCGCGGCCCAGCCGTTCTATCCGAACGCCGCGGATGTGGATCACCAGATCGTCGCCTCCGGCATCGTGGATCTGCCCTTGCAGTTCCAGCTGTCGACCCTGATCACCCTCAGCTCCGGCACGCCGTTCACCGTGACGGACGCGTCCAACGGCTTCGGCGAGAACCTGGTCATCGGCAACTTCGGCCGGCCGGTGCGTGAGCAGTTCCTGCTGCCCGACGCCTTCGCCTTCCGTCAGATGGACCTGCGTCTGAGCCGGGAGTTCGAGCTGTTCGGCGGCCACCGGCTGCAGCTGATCGGCGAAGTGTTCAACGTCTTCGATTTCGACAACTTCGGTTGCTACGACGGCTTCATTCCGCCGGAAGGCAATCCGAACTTCGGCAACCCGGGCTGCGTGTCCGGGCCGCCGCGCAGCTTCCAGGTGGGCATGCGCTACCGCTGGTGACGGTTTTCTCCTGAGCCTCGGCCGCCCCCATTCTCCCCGGGGGCGGCCGTTTTTTTGATACAGTAACCGCGTAGGGAGGTTCCGCCTTGGACCGCCGCCACTTCCTTCTGACGTCATGCGCCGCCGCCGGCGGGGTCTCGCTCGCCGGCCTGGGCGCCTGCGCCACCACCGCCATGCCGGGCCGTCTGGACCCCGAGATCGCCGAGCTTCAGGAACGCACGTTCCGCTGGTTCTGGGATGTGACGCCGCACGAAACCGGCCTGACGCCGGACCGGGCCCCCAGCCTCAGCTTCTGTTCCGTGGCCGCCGTGGGCGACGCCCTCACCTGCTGGCCCATCGGCATCGAGAACGGCTGGATCACCCGTGAGCAGGGCCGCCAGCGGACCCTGAACACCATGCGCTTCTTCTACAACGCGCCGCAGGGACCCGCCGCCCGCGGCGTCACCGGGTACAAGGGCTTCTTCTACCACTTCCTCGAGATGGACACCGGCCACCGCTTCGGGACCACCGAGCTGTCCACCGTGGACACGGCCCTGCTGGTGGCGGGCATGCTGTTCGCCGCCCGCTATTTCGATCAGGACCATCCGGACGAGGCGGAGATCCGGCAGCTTGCCGAAGCGGTCTACGCCCGGGTCGAATGGCCCTGGGCCCAGCCCTACGGCGACGCCTACATCACCATGGGCTGGCATCCCGAGACGGGCTTTATCGAGCACCGCTGGGAAGGCTACAACGAGGCCATGGTGGTGATCCTGATGGCCCTGGGCAGCCCGACCCACCCGGTCAGCCCGCAGGCATGGACCACCTGGTGCTCCACCTATGACACCCTCAGCTGGACCGACCGCCGGGGCCAGCCCCACCTGCATTTCGCGCCCATGTTCGGCCATCAGTACAGCCACAAGTGGGTCGACTTCCGGGGCATCCTGGACCCCTACATGCGCGACAAGGGTTTCGACTATTTCGAGAACAGCCGCCGCGCGACCTACGCCCAGCAGGCCTATGCCCGCGAAAACCCCGGCGGCTGGGCCGGCTATTCCGATCAGGTCTGGGGCCTGACCGCCTGCGACGGGCCCGGCGACTTCACCCTGGACATCGCCGGCCGCGAGCGGGAGTTCTTCAGCTACTCCGCGCGCGGGCCGGGCGAGCGCGACGACGGCACCATCGCCCCGACGGCGGCGGCGGCCTCCATCGCCTTCGCGCCGGAGATCGTCATCCCCTGCGTCAAGGCCATCAAGGCGCGCTATCCGGAAACCTACACCCGCTATGGCTTCCTGGACGCCTTCAATCCGACCCTGACCGACACCGGCGGCAACGCCCTGCTTCACGGCTCGGTCGACCCCCGGCGGGGCTGGGTGGCGGACGAGTATCTGGGCATCGACCAGGGGCCCATCGTCATCATGATCGAGAACCACAAGTCCGATCTGGTCTGGCGCCTGATGCGCACCGACCCGCATCTGCGACGGGGCCTCGAACGCGCCGGCTTCAGCGGCGGATGGCTGAGCGCATGACCGGATCCGGCCTCCATCGACGCGCGGCGCTCGGCCTGATGGCCGGGGGTCTGGCCGCGTCGGCGGGGGCTTGCGCGCGGCCGGACGACGGCGTCACGCGCCTGACCCTGTGGGCCATGGGCAATGAGGGGGCGGCGACCCCTGCCCTGCTGCAGGAATTCCACCGCCTGAACCCGGACGTGCGCGTCTCGGTGCAGGCCCTGCCCTGGACCGCCGCCCACGAGAAGCTGCTGACCGCGTATGCGGGCGACTCGCTGCCGGACGTCAGCCAGGTGGGCAACACCTGGATCGCCGAGATGACCGCCATCGGCGCGGCCACGCCGGTGCCTTCCGACGCCGACGACATCGTGGCCGGCGGCTTCGACAGCGTTATGGAGACCAACCGCATCGGCGGCCGGATGATGGGCACGCCCTGGTACGTGGACACCCGGCTGGTGTTCCACCGCACCGACCTGCTGAACCAGGCCGGCTATGACGCCGTGCCCCAGACCTGGGCCGGGTGGAAGACCTGCATGCACGCGGTCAAGCGCGCAGCCGGCGACGGCAACTACGCCATCCTCATGCCGGTCAATGAATTCGAGCAGTTGCTGACCTTCGGCCTTCAGACCGGCGAGCCCCTGCTGCGCGACAACGACAGCCGGGGCAATTTCTCGAGCCCGGGCTTCGTCTCGGCCCTGGCCTTCTACAAGAGCCTGTTCGACGAGGGTCTGGCGCCCACCATGTCGGCCACGCAGATCTCCAACGTCTGGGACGAGTTCAGCCGGGGCTTCTTCAGCTTCTACTTCTCGGGGCCGTGGAGCGTCGGGGACTTCCGCAGCCGGCTGTCCGACGCCATGCAGGCGAACTGGGCCACCGTCGGCGTGCCGGGCCCGGACGGACCGGGCGCCTCCGCGCCGGGCGGCTCCAGCCTGGTGGTGTTCGACAGCTCGCCGCGCAAGGAGGCCGCCTGGCGGCTTGTGCGATATCTCTCGCAGGTCGACACCCAGGCGCGGTTCAACGCCCTGACCGGCAACCTGCCCGCCAAGGTGGCCGCCTGGGCCGCCGCCGGCATCCGCAGCGACGACAAGCTGGCGCCCTTCGAGGGCCAGCTGGAGCGCGCCGTGCCCGTGCCCAAGGCGCCCGAGTGGGAACGCGTGGTCACCGAGATGCAGGTGGTGGCCGAACGCATGGTCCGCGGCGAATACACCCCCGAGACCGCCGGCGCCGAGATCGACCGCCGCGCCGACCGGCTGCTGGAGAAGCGTCGCTGGATGCTGGATCAGGGGCGGGCGGTATGAGCGCGGCGCGGACGGAACGGGCGGCCTGGGGCTTCGTATCGCCGGCGCTGGCGGCGGTGGCCCTGTTCCTGGTCATTCCGGTGTTCAGCGCCCTGCTGCTGAGCCTGACCGATTTCGACATCTACGCCCTGGCCGACATCCGCAACATGCGCTTCGTGGGCCTGGACAACTACGTCAACCTGCTCGGCAATCCGCTGTTCTGGACCGCCATGCGCAATACGGCCTGGTTCGCCGTTCTGGGCGTGCCGGCCACCATCGTCGCCTCGCTGCTGGCGGCGGTTCTGCTGAACGCGAAGATGGTCAAGTGGCGGCCCATCTGGCGGGTGGCGTTCTTCGCCCCCTATGTGACCACCCTGGTGGCCACGGCGGTGGTCTGGCGCTACCTGCTGCACACCCGCTACGGCGTCATCAACTGGGTGCTGGACGGGTTCGGCATTCCGCCGGTGGACTGGCTGGGCCAGCCCGAGACGGCCATCCCCGCCATCCTGATCTTCGCCGTGTGGAAGCTGTTCGGCTATTCCATGCTGATCTTCCTGGCCGTGCTGCAGACCGTGCCCGAGGAGCTCTACGAGGCCGCCCGCATCGACGGCGCCGGCCCGGTCAAACAGTTCCGCCACGTGACCCTGCCGGCCATCGCGCCGACGGTCCTGCTGGTCAGCATCATCTCGGTGGCCACCTTCTTCCAGCTGTTCGCCGAGCCCTATGTGATGACCCAGGGCGGCCCGGCCCAGAGCACGGTGACGGTGCTCTACTTCATGTACGAAGAGGGCTTCAAATGGTGGAACCTGGGCTCCGCCAGCGCCGTGGCCTTCATCCTGTTCCTGTGCATCTTCGCCATCACCCTGGTGCAGCTGTGGGTCTCGCGCCGTCTGGGGAGCGACACATGAAGCACGCCCTGCCCAAGGTTCTGCTGAACATCGCCGTGGCCCTCATCGGCCTGATCGTGCTGTTCCCGCTGGCGTGGATGGTGTCGGTCTCGTTCATGAGCCCGGGCGAGGCGGCGACCTTCCCGCCGCCGCTGCTGCCGGCCCGGCCGACGCTGGAGCACTACCGCGACCTGTTCGCCAATCAGGGCATGGGACGCTATCTGTGGAACAGCGTCGCCCTGGCCGGACTGGCGACGGGGCTGTGCCTGCTGGTCACCGTGCCGGCGGGCTACGCCTTCGCCAAGCTGCGGTTCACCGGTCGCGATCGCCTGTTCCAGATGCTGGTGGGCGCGCTGGTGATCCCGGCCCAGATCGGCACCCTGCCCCTGTTCCTTATGCTCAAGCAGGTGGGGCTGGTGAATACCTACGCCGGGGCGCTGGTCCCGTGGCTGACGTCGATCTTCGGCCTGTTCCTGGTGCGCCAGTACGCCCTGTCGATCCCCGACGAGATGCTGGAAGCCGCGCGGGTGGACGGCGCCTCGGAGCGTCAGATCTTCACCCGCGTGGTGCTGCCGACGCTGCAGCCCATCCTGGTGACCCTGGCGTTGTTCGTGTTCGTGGGCTCGTGGAACGACTTCCTGTGGCCCCTGATCATCCTGACCGACCAGTCGAACTACACCCTGCCCGTGGCCCTCGCGACCCTGTCACGGGAGCACGTGCAGGACATCGAGATGATGATGGCCGGATCGGTCATCACCGTCCTGCCGGTGCTGATCCTCTTCCTCGCCCTGCAACGCTACTACATCCGCGGCATGCTCGCGGGCAGCGTGAAGGGCTGATCCCTTGTGAGTGCGTAACCCATGCTGACCCGTCTGCTGATCGCCCTGTTCGTCCTGATCCTGCCCGGCGCCGCCCTGGCGCAGGCGACCGTGCTGGACGATTTCGAGGACATCTCGGCCTGGAGCGCGGACGCCTCCACCGACATCAGCGCCCGGGTCAGCCAGGTGGACGGCCGCGAGGGACAGGCCCTGCGGCTGGACTATGACTTCAACGATGTGTCGGGCTACGCCTTCGCGGCGCGGTCGCTCGTCATCGACCCGCCCGCCAACTACGAGATCAGCTTCTGGGTGCGCGGCGCGGGCCCGGCCAACACCTTCGAGGTCAAGTTCACCGACGCCTCGGTGGACAATGTCCACTGGCGTCAGGTCACCCGCTGGGAGGCGCCCGACGACTGGACCCTGGTCACCATCCGCCGCCGCCACATCGTCAAGGCGTGGGGCCCGAACCCCGACCCCGTCTATCGCGGATCGGAGCGCATCGAGTTCGTCATCGCCGCGGGCGAAGGCGGCGTGGGCTTCATCGAGGTGGATCAACTGACGCTGCGCGAACTGCCGCCCGAGCCGTCGTCGCCGCCCCGCCCCATCGCCGCCGCCACCTCCGAGGCCGGCGTGTTCGCCGCCGCACAGGCCGTGGACGGCGATCCCGAAACCCCGTGGCGCAGCGCGGCTGGCGGGCCCCAGAGCCTGACGCTGGACCTGGGCTATGAGCGCGAATTCGGCGGCGTGACCCTGCGCTGGGCGGAGGATGAGCACGCGACCCGCTACACGCTCTCGACGTCATCGGACGGCCGGAGCTGGACCCGCCTGCGTGAAGTAACCGGAGGGAACGGCGGCGCCGATCCGATCCTGCTGACCGAGACCGCCGCGCGCTGGCTGCGGCTGGAGCTGATGGACGGGCCGGGCGAGGCCTACGCCCTCAACGAAATCGAGATCGAACCCCTCAGCTTCGGCGAGGACGCCACCAGCTTCGTCACGGCGGTGGCCGAGGAGGCGCGGCGGGGCCTGTACCCGCGCGGCTTCCACGGCGAGCAGCCCTACTGGACCTTGGTGGGCGTGGACGGCGGCGGCGACAGCGGCCTGATGGGCGAGGACGGCGCCATCGAGCTGGGTCGCGGCGGCCCCTCGGTGGAGCCCTTCGTGGTGGAGAACGGGCGGCTGGTCACATGGGCCGACGTGGGCGTGACCCAGAGCCTGCGGGACGACGACCTCCCCATTCCGTCCGTGCGCTGGGCGGCCGAGGACTGGACGCTGGACGTCACCGCCATGGCCGAGGGCGCGCCGGAGCGGGCCGCCCTGTATGGCCGCTATGTGCTGACCAACACCTCGAACCGGACGCTGGACCTGACCCTGGCGCTGACGGCGCGGCCGCTGCAGGTCAACGGCCCGGTGCAGTTCCTGTCCACGCCGGGCGGGGTCAGCCCCGTGACGCATATCGACTGGGACGGCCGGCGCCTGCGCCTCGGCGAGGCCTTCGCCGTGACGCCCCTTTCGGCGCCGGACGCGGTGACGGCCTCGGCCTTCGACGCCGGGGCCGATCCGCAGGGCCTGATCGCCTCGGGCCGCGAAGCGTCCCATTCGGTTCAGGACGATACCGGCCTGGCCGCCGCCGCCATGACCTGGCGCGTGACCCTGGCGCCCGGCGAACGCCGCGTGGTCGGCTGGGCCGCGCCGCTGGAGGGCGCCCTGCCCGCCTTCACCGGCGCCCCCGAGACGGTGCTGGACGGTGTCGAGCAGCGCACCGCCGCCGTCTGGCGCGAGAAGCTGGACCGCTTCGACATCACCGTGCCCGACGAGGGTCAGCGCATCGTCGACACCATGCGGTCCTCGCTGGCGCACATCCTCATGTCGCGCGACGGGCCGAACCTGAAGCCGGGCACCCGCTCCTACAATCGCTCGTGGATCCGGGACGGGGCCATGATCGCCGAGGGCCTGAACCGGCTGGGCTGGGTGGATGTGTCGGCGGACTATCTGCGCTGGTTCACGCCCTACATCTTCAGCGACGGCAAGGTGCCGTGCTGCGTCGATGCGCGCGGCGCCGACCCGGTGCCGGAGAACGACAGCCATGGCGAGTTCATCTTCCTGGCCGCCGAGACGTATCGCTACAACGGCGATCTCGACCTGCTGCGGTCGGTGTGGCCGCAGGTGCAGGGCGCCATCGGCTATATGGACCAGTTGCGCGCCTCGGAACGGACGGCGGAGAACCAGACGCCGGAGCGGCGGCATCTGTACGGCCTGCTGCCCCCGACCATCAGCCACGAGGGCTACTCGGACCAGCCGGCCTATTCCTACTGGGACGATTTCTGGGGGCTGCTGGGCTACAAGGACGCGGTGTTCATCGCCGAGGCTCTCGGCGAGGCCGAAGCGGCGGCCCGCATCGCCGCGGCGCGCGACGAGTTCGCCGCAGACCTGCACGCCTCCATCCGCGCCACGGCCGGTCATCACGGCATAGACTTCATCGCCGGGGCGGCGGACCGGGGGGACTTCGATCCCACCTCCACCACCATCGGCCTGTCGCCGGGCGGGGAGCAGGCCCGGCTGGACCCCGCGTTGCTGGCCAACACCTTCGAGCGGTACTGGCGCGAGTTCGAGCAGCGGATCGAGAACCGCCGCGACTGGGACGACTACACCCCCTACGAGCTGCGCAACGTGGGCGCCTTCGTGCGTCTGGGCCAGCGCGAGCGGGCGCTGGCGGCGCTGGACTTCTTCTTCGCCGACGTGCGCCCCCGCGCCTGGAACGGCTGGGCCGAGGTGGTGGTGCGCGACAAGCGCGAGCCGCGCTTCATCGGCGACATGCCCCACGCCTGGATCAGCTCGGACTACATCCGCTCGGCGCTGGACCTGTTCGTGCACGACCGGGGCGAGGCCCTCGTGCTGGCGGCGGGCGTGCCCGGCCGCTGGCTGGACGACCCGGCGGGCGTGGGGGTCACCGATGTCCGCACGCCGTACGGGTCCGTGACCTGGGCCCTGACGCCATCGCAGACCGGCTGGACCCTGACGCTGGACGGCGACGCGGCGCCGCCTGCGGGCTTCATCCTGTCGTGGCCCGCGGATGCGCCCGCGCCGGGCCGCACGGTCATCGACGGCGCACCGGCCGCGTGGGACGGGCTCAGCCTGACCATCCCCGCCGACGCGCGGCGGGTGGAGATCTCACGCTAGAGCCTGATCGGTTGAGGTGGAATCGCTTCGCGATTCCGCCGATGCCGTGAATCAGGCTCTCGCATCCAGCCGCTTGAACGCCTGCCCGTCCGCGTCGAACAGATGGGCCTGTGCACGGGGCACATGGACCGTCAGCGCCTCGCCCGCCTTCGGCCGCACGTCCCCCGGCAACTGGCAGGTGACGCCGTCCGCGGCCGCGTCATGGGCCAGATAGGCATAGGTGGCGTGACCCAGGGTCTCGACGAAATCGGCCCGGGCGGTCAGGGCGTTGTCGTCGCCCGTCAGGGTCAGGTGCTCGGGCCGCACGCCCAGGGTGACGGGGTCGCCGGCCTTCGCACGCGCGGCGTCCGCCGCCACGGTGAGGGTCTCGCCCGCCGCCGTCCGGACGACCGCGCCGCCCGCTGACGCCTCCACCACCTCGGCGGCGAGGAAGTTCATGCGCGGGCTGCCGATGAAGCCCGCCACGAACAGATTGTCGGGATGCTCGTACAGGTCCATGGGCGCGCCCACCTGCTCGATACGCCCGGCCGACAGCACCACGATGCGGTCGGCCAGGGTCATGGCCTCCACCTGGTCGTGGGTGACGTAGATCATGGTAGTCTTCAGCTCCCCGTGCAGGCGCGCGAACTCGTAGCGCATGCGCACGCGCAGGGCCGCGTCCAGGTTGGACAGAGGCTCGTCGAACAGGAAGACCTGGGGCTCGCGCACGATGGCCCGGCCGATGGCGACGCGCTGGCGCTGGCCGCCCGACAGCTGCTTGGGCTTGCGGTCCAGCAGGTCGGTGATGGTCAGCACCTCGGCCGCCAAATTCACCCGGCGGTCGACCTCGGCCTTGTCGGTCTTCGCCAGCTTGAGCCCGAAGCCCATGTTCTGGCGCACCGTCATGTGCGGATACAGGGCGTAGGACTGGAACACCATGGCGATGCCCCGATCCGCCGGCGCCTCGCCGCTGACGTTGCGGTCCCCGATCACGACGTCGCCGGCCGTCAGGTCCTCAAGCCCCGCGATCAGGCGAAGCAGGGTGGACTTGCCGCAGCCCGAGGGACCGACGAAGACCACGAACTCGCCGTCCTGGATGGCGAGGTCCACGCCCCGGATCACCTCCGTTGCGCCGAAGTTCTTCCTCACCCCTGCGAGCGTGACATTCGCCATTGTTTTCTTGTCCGTGAACGTTTCCGGGCGTCAAAGTAAACGTTTACATCAGAGGGTCAACGCAAGGCGGCGGCGAGGCTTTCGGCGGTCAATCCGGCCCAGCAGGCGTAGCCCGCGTCGTTCAGGTGCAGCCCGTCCGGCCCCACGCCGCCCGCCTCCAGCCCGCCCCACCCGGTCATGGTCTCGAACCGGCTGAACACCCCGTAGCCCACGCGGCCCGCCTCCAGAGCGGTCAGGGCGGCGAAGGCCCCGAGCGCCGGGTTGCGGCCCCGGATGAAGTCCAGGTCGCGGTCCTCCGGCACCCGCTGGGAATCGATCACGATCACATCCGCCCCGCTGTCCGCCAGCAGCGCCTGGCCCGCCCGGAAGTCGGTCAGGAAGGCGTCCTCGCTGCGGTCCTGCAGCACGTCATTGGCGCCCAGCTGCCAGAGGATGAGATCCGGTTGCGCCGCGTCGATCTCGGCGGGAAACCGCGCAGCGGTCTCCCCTGCGTTCTCGCCGCCGATGCCGCGATTGACCACCGTGACCTCGACGCCCGGCAAGCGCGCCTCCAGGCCGCGCTCCAGCAGCGGCACAAAGCTCAGGTCCGGCGTCGAGGCGCCCACGCCCTCGATGCTGGACGACCCCATGGCCAGGATGGTCAGACGCCCGTCCGCCACGGCCGCGCGCGCGGC